>Ga0181409_1001204_pt1 | contig 10015 bp, 10 predicted proteins | sample 32SPOviralmetaG_FD_130138 | JGI IMG/M metagenome (GOLD analysis project Ga0181409, IMG submission 130138) | Marine viral communities from the oligotrophic San Pedro Time Series (SPOT) site, San Pedro Channel, CA, USA - 32 SPOT_SRF_2012-05-30 | ecosystem: Environmental > Aquatic > Marine > Strait... | reverse complement strand
TTACCAGAAGTAATAGTAGGATAAACAGATGCAAAGAACGAGTCTGCAACATGGTTTGGAACGAATGCAAATTCGTCGAGGAAGAGGATATTGAACGACATGCCTCGGACAGCACTTGCAGACGTAGAAGCTGCCAATATCTTACTGCCATTTTCTAACTCCAAAGATCCTTTGTTCCATGCAATAATACCTTGTTGCATCCACCGTGGCAAGTTCTCATATGCAGTTTGTAACCTACCAAGAAGTTCTCTTGCAGTTGCTGCTTTGTTTGCAAGAATGCCGATGTTTACACTATCGTTAAAAACGGCATAATGTAAAAGATAAGATACAACGGTAGTAGACTTACCAGTTTGTCGTGGCATCTTACAGATATTAAATCTGTTATTATGGAAGTTATTAATTAACTTCTCCTGGAAGTGATATGGGTGAAACTGAGTTAAACCCTCATCAAGAGAAACAATCTTAATATAATTGTTAGCGAAGTAAACTGGATCTTCTTTACATTTGAGGAACTCAATTACTTGTTCCTCTGTAAATTCAATCGCTGTATTTGCTTTTTTTAGATTAGGATTGCCAAGGTATACATTATCAGGCATAATTTAATCAGCAGTTCCAGGCTCTTAGTGATTTATTGATTCTGCTATCTGGATCGTTTGCAGTTTTGGAGGAAGTCAACTTTTTCTTCATCCCCTTCATTCGAGCGCAGAAGGATGCCCTCCTGGGATTTCCAACCTTCTTGCTTGGTGCCTTAAGGTCAGATCCTGGATTTTCCTTTTCATAAGACTTGCGTCCTTTTTCGTTGAGTCCACCTTCTTTATTTTTTCCTGATTTTTTTGTCCATGCTGCACCTTCTGCATGGAGAACCGGTTGCCCTGGTTCATAGTCTGTTACCCTGTAACTTTGCAGTTTTGCGCCAGGATATACTTTATTAATCTGATCTTGAATATCAGATCTGGTTGGTAATGATACTTGTGGGAAGAACATCTTCAACATTATTGTTTGACTTCTAAATCTGAAGATAACGTTTACAAGATTGCCTGTTTTTGCAGGCAATCTTACTGCTTCTTCAACTGGTCCAGGACACTCCTTAATACCATGCACTGGACACTCTTCACCTTTATGATTGTGCATACAACCTTTTTTCTCTTCAATCTGTTCGATTTCTTCCTTCTTCACACAACGATTATAAGTCTTTCCGAAGAGTTTCTGTGTACCTTTCTTTTCGTAACCCTTCCAACACTTTTTACCTTCTTCATCAATTTCAAATTCTTCTTTCTTAGTTTTGGTGCCCCAATTAGCAGCACCTACTTTACGACATTTGACCAGTGCTCCTGACGCATATGCACTTGGCCAAACTGAATAGCGAGATTTAACTTTATGGTAGCAAGCATCTTTCTTGCCTTCCTCAATGTCAATCTCGTCACCAATTTCTACATTGTTTTCTACGAACCATCCACGGTTTACTTCTAACGCACACAGCACTTCTCCGTCCGAAGCGACTGGGGATTCGTCAAATGGTTCTAATGGTTTGATACTATCGATAATGCCATCCTCTCTTATGAAAGCAATATCAAGAGGAATTTTTGTTGATGTCATATGGAATGACTGCTGTGCCACTTCATCAAAGATGAAAAGCATACCACTATTAATATCCAAACTTTCACGGAACATAAGACCCAAGTTAAAATCTCTAATATTATTAGGGATCTCAATTTGAAGTGGTAGTGTTGTAAATTCTTCAGTCTTCACGTTGATTGCCTTCCCTTTTCTATTTGGATTTGGATCTTTTGCATTCTTTCTACGAAACGCTGCTTGCTCTTCATCTTTAGAAAGATTGCGTTTCATTTTTGAAGAACCACACTTTGGTTTTGTGGTTTGTCCTGGTTGTTTGGCGCAGGGTTTTCCCGCATATTTGCCGCCCAGTTGAACCCAACCAGGCTTCCCATCAGAAGACTTACTCTTGCCAAACCAGTCACGCAGAGAAGAATCACCACTTTTCGATTCACTTACTCCTCCACCATTTCCACCGTTTCCATTACCATTCCCACCGTTTCCATTACCATTTTTTGGTTCATCATCTATTGAATGACCATTTTCTTTACGAAGATAACCAGCACGACCTACCATTTTATAACCCTTTGGAATGGGTTTACACTTTTCATCAGTGTAGCAATAGTATTGTCCTTCTGGACAGCGGCCATTCTTAGACATTCAATTAAAAGAGTATCTACTCCATATTATTTATCAACTATATTCTCTTTAAAATTTGAAAAAGTTTTTCTTACCCTTTCTTGTGGATTTTCCATTCTATTGACAAACATTTTTGATGCATCAACCATACTATCAACCGATGGTCCATCACCTTGACTGTTGTTTAATGATAACTTCAATACTGGATATACATCAGAAAACCTCCACTTTGCTTCACCAGATTCTCCAGGTGTTTGATAGTCTTGAGTTAAATCGTCTTCATCGGAAGGAAAAAGTTTCGTATCATATCCAGCAACAGTTTGCCCACCAGCAGAAGTATATCCACCGTTTCCTACACTATTTGTTGGAGTTTCTTTTAGAAATTGTTTTAGTGTTTTCATTACACTGCTATTGCTGTTTTGGTAAATTTAAAGACAGTTGATGTTGATGAAGATGGTGTTGCTAATAATCTTACATTTCCCTCAGAAATATCAGTACTGAATGTGGACAGAGTTTCTCCAGTTTTCAGTGTTGCATATTCAGTGCCATAAGAGTCACTACCATCATGAACGATACTAATTTCAGTTACTTGATACTCACTCCCTCTTGTAACTTGAACTTGATATTTTGCTGACCTATATGTAGATGCACTAAAACTATCTATACCTGTTTGAGATGTTGTTGTAGTGGTAGCAGAGTTTGTAAGGATGGCAGAAACTGTTGGACTACCAAAAAATACTCCACTTCTTGCAGTTACTATTCCTACAGAATCTATATTAGTAACATCCTCATATGTTAAGGTTCCCGCTATCGAAACGTTACCAGTAAAGGTAGCAGCAACACCAACAATATTATTGACTGTAATGTCTGGTGTTCCAGTTAGACCCTGAGCATTTGTTGAAACACCTGCTGTGGTAGCAAAAGTAGCAATACCTGCTGATGATGCATAGTCAGAGCCTCCAGAACCAGAAGCATCAGCACCAATAAATGTTCCAGTTGATGATTGATACTTTAAGAACTTACCATCTACTTTTACACTATCTCTATCAACATCATCAAGGAACTCAAGGCGAACTTCACCCCCACCACCTTGTGCATTAACAAGATTCTTAAGATATTCAAGTTCCCTGCGGATCTTGATAATCTCTGGATCACCAAGATTTTCTCTAACCTCTTCTTTTGACTTGATTGTCTCAAGAATTTTTAGTGCATGATCAACAGTATCTTCTGTTTCTTTCTCTTCTACTTCTTCCTCTTTTATTTCTTGGACAAGTTCTGGAGTTACCTCTACTTCTTCATTATCTTCAATCCACTCTTCATAGTTGGTATCATCAACACCAACTATTACTGGTTTTTCCTTAGTCTCTTCAAACAACCAAGATTCAAGAGCTTTAATTTGTTTCTCTTCTTTCTTTTGCTTTTGTTTATCTTCGTTTATTGATTCTTTGACTTGAGAAAACATCGAGTTGATGTCAACTTCTCCCACCAGAGATCGGAATTCATCTTCCTTCTCCTTCTTTGCTTTACCTATGAGTGAAAAAAATTGTCCTAAGTCTCCGCTCATTTTTTATCCTTTTCCTTCAACAATTTTGCCAATTCAGCAGTTGATCCAACAAATAATGCATTGGTAACATTTGATGGTCCACGGGTCTGTGTCTCTTCTTCGACATCCTTTAGTTTTTTCTGAAGGTCCATTAACTTGTCAGTGGCATCTGCAACATTTTTGATTAGTTGACCAGCAACTTCATATGCTCTTGGCATTTCACTTTCTTGTGCCAATTCAAGAATACCATTTATTGCTTCTTGACCCTTTTCAATTATGCTGTAAAGATTACCTCTTGTATAGTCATAGTCTTTTTTAATATCATCAGAAGTCTCTTTTATCCTTTCAATTTTTTTATCAATAACTTCAGGTTGTACAATGTCTCCTGCAACATTGAACTCGTCATTTAGTGTGTCAAATTTATTTGTCATTGTTATGAGATAGTACCACTAAATCCAAAGTCGTCACCCTCTTCAATCAATGCATTATCTGCAGTAGTGATGAGGTGTATAGGTGCTCCTCTCAGGTGCTCTGTGATGGTAGATCCATCTTGACCCCTAAGAACGGTAATCTTGTTATCCGTAATAGATTTGATGAAGATTTGCTCACCTTCAATATCTATATAAGTCTTAGCAGTCAATCCACTTGCATCCTCAACTTCAAATGTTTTCAGAGTCTTAGTGATATCTGCGGTGAGAGTGGTTGTAGCATCACCAGTGTAATTCTTGGTAGCTCTTGGTACGACAGAGTATGTAACTTCTCTGGTAGTATTTGTAATATCTGTTCCAGTAAGATAACTGACAGTAGATTTTTTGATAATATCTTTGGTTGCCGAAGATACTGGACCAAATAGATATGTTTTTGCCGTAAATCTTAGAGTATAAAGAAGAACTCTTCTTGTAGTATAATCTCCTTCATAATCATCTTGCATTGTGATATTTTCCAAAATGACTGGAATATCACGTTTTTCTTGAATTGAATCAACAAGTTGAACAGACAAACTATATGCTGGTTGAAAATATGGCAAAATCTGTTCTACAATCTGTAGAGCGTCATCATTTAACTTAGTCATAATGCTCAGTTCAAATTGCATATTATATGGAACTGGCATGTATACTTTTTTAGATTCTGATCCATCATCTGGATCTTTTACAGTATACTGCTGAGTTGTGCTTACTTTTCTTGACGGATCATATGTTAATCCAGTGAATTCAAATGACATTCTTGGTAATGTCATTGCAACTGATTTGTTAAGATCAGCAGATTGCTCAAGTCTTGCTAAAAATTTTTGTGTAGGACCATATGCTAAAGGGACTCTGAAAGCACTGACAACATTATCATCAGAGTTTGTTTGTTTAACAGTAATTGAGTTAAAGAGAGTACCAAAAGAAATAATGGTTCGTCTCAATATCTCGTTATAAAAATATTCAAACATTTTGAATCCCTAAGATATTATTCGGTATAATAAAGATTATTTAGGGAATACCGAATGGGTTCTGCTCGGAGAAGTCTAATATAGAATCTGCTTCTATTTCAATATTAATATTGTCCGCAAATCCATCGTCGGTAGGATCTAAACTTGCCGACAACAATCCATGTGTTGCACCTGATGTTGAACCAACAATATTTTCTGTAATAGTAAACTCTCCGTTAACATTACCAACTTCAAGAATATTTGTAGAGGAGTTCCAAGTTCTAACTCTACCAGTTGTTCCACTAACAGATCCGGTGACAATTTCATTAAACACAAAATCTCCAGAAGAACTCATATTTGGATCAGAGACAGTAATTGTAGGTGCGGTGCTGTATCCAAGACCAGCGTTAATAAATCTAATAGATGTAAGAGTTCCTCCAGAACCTATAATAGCGGTTGCAGCAGCAGAAACTACCTTAGTAGAATCTTTTTCGCTAATAAGGTTAGAGATAGTGACGGTTGGATTCGTTGTATATCCACTTCCAACGTTAGTCAAATTCAAAGCAGTAATAGTTCCTGCGGTTCCAATTGTCGCCGTCGCTGTTGCAGTTGTACCTACTCCTATTGGTCCACTAATAGTAACTGTTGGTGCAGTGCTATAGAAAATACCCGCATTTGTGATAGTAAGAGAGATTGTACCACCAACTCCTGTTGTTGCTGCTGTTGCTACAGCTCCACCAGGGACATCAATGGTAATCGTTGGTGAGGTTGTATATCCAGAACCAGCATCTGTAAGAGTAACGACTCCAACAACACCATCACCAATCTTGGTTGTAGCTGCAGCACCTGCTCCACCACCACCAATAAATCTAACACCGGGTGCTACAGTATATCCTGCACCAGGATTTACAATATCAACTGCTTGAACAGATCTTGATTTTGGATTAGCACTTTGATTACATACAACAATTCCTCCGATCATTCGAGCAGAGGCTATACCAGTAACTCCACCAGAAGGTGCAGAAGATATTCCAATTCTTGGTACTCCTGTATATCCTCCACCTCTATTAGTGACTGTGATCAATCTGAGACCACCAGAAGTAACGATACCTGTTACTGCAGTAGCGGTGACTCCAGTTCCAACTAAAGTTAGAGTTTGAGATACTCCTATCAGAGTAGAGATTCCATCTTCAGTAAGTCCATCAGACTCTCCACCAGTAAGAGTGTCATCAATCTCATCAATGCCAGTATCAATAACTTCATCACCAAGACGGAAGAGTTCGCATCTCAGTTCATAAACATAGTTTTTTTGTAACTGATAAAATGGTTTTTCATGCTCTACAAATTTAATTTCAAATAGACGATCTCCAAGAGGAAAATAAATTAGATCTCCTTCTTTTGGTCTGGTTGATAATTTAATATTCTGTTCATTCTTAATCAAAGGAGAAATATATGTCTCAAATCTTTCCTTTGAAATAATCAAAGTTATTTCATTCGTTGCTTGAATACCAAACTTTGAAAGTATTGTTGTATTATCTCCATATCCATCAAAATTGTCTACATACGCCTCAATTGGATATGCATCATCAAACTTAGATTGTATTACCTCTCTAATAACAGTATTTTCAGACAAATACTTCCTTGGAAGATAGTGTATTTCGACACCATACATCCTCAACTGTTCGTTGATTAGATCTTGAACTAAATTTTGCTCAGACCTTGATCCTTGTTGAAAATACGGATTCAGCATAATTTTAACCGATCATATCTAAGGGAGGAAGTTCGTAAGTGTTGGACATTACCTCCCTGATTACATCAAGTTCTTTCTGTGCATCATCGTAAATCTGTCTACCGTTAAGTTCAACTCCACCTGGAAGTTTTACTCCCTGAAACTTCATAAGGTTTTGTCCCCATTGACGTTTGATCAATTGAGTAACATATCTCTTCAAGAAAGAGTCATTCCAAACTTTTGTAAAATCATTTGGATTTAGTAATCTGTAGCAGTCAATGATTAGGTAATTATCTTTTGTGACACTTCCCCAATCAACATCAAGATATAATCTATTTTGTCTCTGATTAAATCTTATTTGCTTCTGAGTATTCAGAAGAAAATCCATATCCTCCAAATATCTCTTTGTCATTGAATATGTCAACAGTTCAGTGGAACCATAATAGTAAATATCATTCAAGAACATTTGATACTTCACACTAAACATGTTGTTAGACACTGTTTGTGAACCATCATATTTAAAGATCTTTGTTATCCCAATAACTTCTGGAGGAATCTGAAGATAATTACTATTTTCTTCAAATGAGAAGGTTACTGTAGATCCATCAATTGTAGAATTAGCAGTTGTGGTTACGATTCCAACTGTCTGATTATTACCTCTTGATCTTCCTCTATTAATATCTGCTTCTGTTATCTTGTACTTTAAAAGCGTCTGAGTTACACCGTCAAAGTGTCTTTCATGAAAATATTGCAATGCATCATCTATTAGATCATCAATTTGCTCTTCAGCAACGTTGATTTCTAAAACTGGTGCCCCCAGTTGTCTTTTACAATAGTTTATTAGGTCCGACCTACTTGCTGGTTGAGCCATGTATACACTAATTCCTCAACTATATTTATGGTGCTGATGAAACCGGATTAACAACTAATATATTACCAGATATTAAAGGATGCACAGTTGATCCTCCACCAACTTCATGTTTAAGTAAAACATCATAAACATATCTGCCTTCTGATGTTGCTCTTGTATTGACAGCACCTAAGGATATTTTCAACTTTCCATCATACGCACTGGTAAATCCAACAGTGAATGATGATGTGATACCAAGAGTAGCTCCAACTGCCACACTCTTAGACATGGCAGCAGATCCACTATAATTTGTTAAATCAAACGCAGCATTTGATGTCGTATTAACAACAAAATTAGCTTCAAAATCTGAACCACCGTACATGGTTAGATTTAAACCTTTTGGTACACCAGCATCAGGATCAAAGGTTACGTTTTTAGTTGCCATTTGGAATACCTATTGCTGACATTGTTTCCTGTTGTTTATAATAAAGTTTGCAAAAACACTTAGCGATATTTTTAATTCGCTCAACATCATCACAACTATCTATTTCTCCTGCTAACTTAGTGTATTCAAAACTTTTAGTTAGATTATCTAATGTTATATCATTTGGATCCATTGATTAACTCCTTTAATAGTAATTTAATTTCGTTAATGTCATCTTTCATGTTAGCAACTTCACCCTCAATTGTTTGTACTTTTTGATGCTCTTTATCATTTACTTCACGTCTTGCAACATATTTTTCATGATCTAAAGAATTCATATTAATTATTGCTCCAGTATGCGGATCCCTTCTGAGATCCGCATGATCTTTTACTTTATACATCATGATAATGCGAGAACTCTAAGGTCCCTCACTCTTGGAACATAAGTTTGATTCTTTCCTGTAAGTAAAATCTTAATTCTATAAGATCTAAATGTTGGTAATTGATCAACGCTAAATGTATGTTCCTTGAACTCAATAGATCCACTATCAAATCCAAATGTAGGAGTCTTACCTACAAATGCATCTGGATCTCCATTGTTATTGGCAACGTTAATAATTTGACCTCTGGAATTCATATTTCCATATCCAGGGAATGGAACAAAGATAGGATTAAATCCATCTTTATTGCTTATGGCATAGAATGCTTTAATTCCTGAATAGTCATTGATATGAGCATCAAGAATAATTTTCAATGAAGTTGCAGGATTTGTCAGTTTGATTTCTTTAGAAATATACTGACAAGCTGTTGGATCATCAAAAACTCCATTTACTCTCGAATCTGTTGCAACATCGGAAATTACATCATTTACTCTGTTGGAAGAAAGAATAGTACTAACTCTTTGACCATCAAGAACCGGTGAGATATGAGAATCAGTTGTTACCATATTGACTCTCATTTGAAGAGATTTAGATCCTTCAATGTTAGTCAATTTCTCATCTTCATTTACCTTAGAATAAATCATTCTGGTAGAATCAAGATAGTTTGGTGAATTAACTACTAAAGGTTCAAATCCATTGTCAACATAAGGAATCTCATTGCCACTGATACTCTTACCAGTAACAGTTCTTACTTCTGCGCTAATAGATGTTCCTCTTGTGGTTACGTTCTGAACGATTGGTGTGATAATCTCAAATGGCATGTTTTGAGTTGCCTTGATCTTAGTTCCACCGGAAGACTTAGTTGCACCAACATAAAGTTTTGGATAACCAACGTCATTACTTCTATCATCATTATCTGAGTTGAATTTCTCAGACATATCTAACTTAATATTGTAAGAATCATAAGTAATCGAGTTTCCGATAGAAACTTCACTCAGTGTATGAGTCTTATTGATTCTCTTCAAATTAACTGAACCAAGTTCATACTTGAATACAGGAGTTCCAATTGGATATGTAATGGGATTATCTCCTCTCACAACATTTCCACCAATAGTATTACCGGTAACGGAAGTATATTCGATAACTTCTTCACCAATCATGAGATAACCAGTATTAGTAGTTCCAACACCAACGTTCTCGAAAGATGTAAAGTTAGTAGAATTATCAACAGAGAGTCCGCCAGTGGAATCAGATGAATATGATGCATTCAACTTTGTTGGTTTGATGTCTGGAGAAACTCCAGAAATAATTACTCTGTTATCAGTAAAATACATTCCATGATTTTGATGATTCACTTTTAAGTGCATTCCGTCAGTATCAACATTAATGGTTGAAATCTGAATATCTCCACCTTCCCCACCAGGGAGACCATAGTTAAGTTCTGTGGTGATTCCAGCACTATTGACATACATCATAGTCTTAGCA
>Ga0181409_1001201_pt1 | contig 10023 bp, 12 predicted proteins | sample 32SPOviralmetaG_FD_130138 | JGI IMG/M metagenome (GOLD analysis project Ga0181409, IMG submission 130138) | Marine viral communities from the oligotrophic San Pedro Time Series (SPOT) site, San Pedro Channel, CA, USA - 32 SPOT_SRF_2012-05-30 | ecosystem: Environmental > Aquatic > Marine > Strait... | reverse complement strand
CAATTATTCCTGCAATAGGAGTCTCATTAACAGGTCAATCTGCAACATCTTCTGTAGGATCAATTAGCCCTGCAGATGTAGTAGGACTAACAGGTGTATCAGCTGATTTTGCAACACCAACAATGTCTTATGTTGGAACTTTGGTTGGTTGGGGTAGAGATGCATGGGGAGATAATTCTTGGGGAGAATCTCCAAATCAAGTTATAACTTTAGTTGGAAGAGAAGCAACAGCTAGTGTCGGTTCTCCTACTTTAAAATTTGCATATGAACTAACAGGTCAAGCAGCAACAACAAATGTTGGAAGTGTTAGTTTTGTAATTAGTCCAACAGTTAGTCTTGATGGACAAGAAGCAACTGTAAGTTTAGGAGATATAGGATTAGAGTTTGGTGCTAGCACTAAACCAGTAACAGGTTCTGCAGCCACAACAAGTGTAGGAACTTTAGGATTAGAATTTGGTCCGAGTGCCATTACAGGTGTTTCTGCAACAACCGGTGTTGGAGAAGTTACAGTAGCTAATGTTGAATTAATAGACGTCTCAGGAGTATCTGCAACAGCTTCTGTAGGATCAATTATTCCTGCAATAGGAGTTCCGTTAACCGGAGTCAATGCTTCTTTTTCTGTAGGATCTCTGACTTTAGATGATATAACTGTTGGTTTAACAACAGATAGTATAACTTCTAGTGTAGGATTACTTGGAATAGAGTCATACGCAAACATTGACACAGGATCAAATACATCGTATACAAGTATTGCAACAGGATCAAATACAAGTTATAGTGACGTCGCATAGGAGATAAAAAATTATGGCATCAACATACACACCTTTAGGTATAGAGCTTCAAGCAACCGGTGAAAACGCTGGAACTTGGGGAACAAAAACAAACACTAATTTAAGTATCATTGAACAAATTTCTGGCGGTTACTCTGCTCAATCAATAGCGGGTGGTGCACAAACTACAGCTCTTTCAGTTTCGGATGGAGCAACAGGTGCTGTAATGTCTCATAGAATGATTGAGTTTACAGGTTCAATTACTGGAAACCAAATTGTAACTATTCCAAATGATGCACAAAATTTTTATTTTTTAAGAAATTCAACATCAGGTGCTTACACAGTTCAGTTTAAATATGCGACTGGTTCAGGTGATTCATTTACTTTTTCTGCAACAGATAAAGGTGATCAAGTAGTATTCGCTACTGCAAATGATGGAACTAACCCAGACATATATACTATGGCTTTTGGTGATGGTGACGTAACACTTACAGGAACTCAAACTTTAACAAATAAAACTTTAACAGACCCTATATTAAGTCCTGGAACAGCAACTGCTGGTAAAATAGAATTTTTAGAAGGTACAGACAATGGTACAAACAAAGTAACATTAATTGGTCCTGCTTCAACAGCAGATGTTACAGTAACATTGCCAGCAGCAACTGACACATTAGTTGGAAAAGCTACAACAGATACTTTAACAAACAAAACTTTAACTAGTCCTGCGATAGGAACAAAAATTTCAGATACAAATGGAAACGAATTAATTAACCTTACTGCAACAGGTTCAGCAGTTAATGAATTTACTTTAGCAAATGCTGCAACAGGTAATGGTCCAATTTTATCAGCAACAGGTGAAACTAACGTTGATATAAATTTAAATCCTAAAGGAACAGGAACTCTTAAATCAGGTTCAACTGCAGTAAAAATAGCTGGTAAAGAAACTATTTGGGTTCCCGCTGTTGCAATGTATCCTAATTCTACAAGTGGTTGTGCAGACTTAGCACAAACAGAATTGGGTAACGGTCCAGAACTTAAAACTTTAGATTTTGATAATTCTTCTGACGAGTTTGCACAGTTTGCAGTTGCTTTTCCTAAATCATGGAATGAAAGCACAGTAACTTTTCAAGCATTTTTTACAGCAAATACAACAAATACAGGAACTACAGCATGGTTTTTGCAAGGTGTTGCATTAGCAGATAACGGAGATTTAAATACTTCTTTTGGTACAGCTGTAGGACCAACAGCAAAAGCAATGAGTGGTACAGCAAACGATTTAGCAGTAACAGCAGAAAGTGGAGCAGTGACAATAGCGGGTTCACCTAGTACAGATGAGTATGTTTTCTTTCAAATCTTTAGAGACGTATCAGCAGATGATTTATCAGCCGATGCAAAACTTTTAGGAATTAAATTATTCTTTACTACTTATGCTGCTAACGACTCATAAGGAATTTAGATATGAAAAATATAAAAAACCCTCTTTTCGTAGGTAAGAATACATCAAATATAGATTTAAAAAAAAAGAAGTCTTTTGGTTATTCAAGTTTAGGTTTTGGTTCCGGAGGATTAGTTAAAAAATTTGTATCAGCTTCAGGTGGAAATTCAATAATCACTGATGGAGATTTTAAAATTCACATTTTTACAGGTAATGGAACATTTACTGTTAACCAAGTAGGTAATGTAAATGGTTCAACTACCGTAGATTATTTAGTAGTCGCGGGAGGAGGAGGATCAGGCCGTTATTTTGGCGGAGGAGCCGGAGGCGGTGGAGTAAGAAACAGTTATCCTAATCCTGCAACTGGCGGTCACCCTGTATCAGCACAAGGATACCCAATTTCTGTTGGAGGTTGAGGTGGAGCCACTAGCGGTAATACTGCTGGAAACAATGGAGGATCTAGTCAATTTTCATCTTTTAATGCTACTGGCGGCGGAGCTGGTGGTGGTAGAGATTCAAATGCGGGTAGACCCGGAGGATCTGGAGGAGGAGGCGGACCGGGAGGTTCAGCAGGCTCTGGAAATGCTGGAGGTCACTCACCATCAGAAGGTCAACCTGGAGGCGGCGGTGGAGGAAACCAAGGCCGAGGAGGAGGCGGAGCTGACCAAGCTGGAAGTAATGCTCTTCATGGACCTGGAGGAAATGGAAGACCTGTAACAATTACACCAGGACCTAATTATCCATCAACTACATTCGCTGGAGGAGGCGGAGGATCTGGGTATGGAGTCGGATCAGGTGGATCGGGCGGTGGCGGACAAGGCGCTCAAGATAACTCAAATTCTCAAGGTGGAACAAATGGTTTAGGTGGAGGTGCCGGAGGCGGTTCGGGTCCTAGACCTGCAAACCCTGGAGGATCCGGTGTTGTAATGGTAAGGTATAAATTTCAATAGTTATGAAACATTTTGCAAAATTAGATACTGACAATACGGTTTTAGATGTAGTCGTTGTAGAAGATGAAAATGCTTCTACAGAATCTGAAGGCATTTTATATCTGCAAAATACTAGTGGTTGGAGTAGTTGGAAACAATATTATTTAGATGGAACTAGAAAATTACAAGCTTCAGTAGGTGGATCTTATGATTCAGAACTTGATGTTTTTAAAGATGCAAAACCACACACTTCTTGGTTGTATGATTCTTCAACAGGACTTTGGAAAGCTCCTGTAGATGAGCCTACATGGGATCCAGAAACTCAAAGACTGTACTGGGACGAAGATAATATTAATTGGGTGGTTGAAACTAATTAAAAATTATAGTATATATAATCTATAAAGATTATATATTATGAAAAAAATACTTCTGTCTGAAACTTGTTTTTACGGAGATTATCTTCCCGACATTTCTAATGTAAATAAAAAAGATGTAAAAAAATTTGCACTTAAAGAAATAGCATCCAACGCAGAAAAATTAAATAACTATGAAGAGTATCCTTGTGGATTTAATCAAAATTTAGATTGGATATCTTGGTATGTTAGAAATAAAATGTTTGTAAAACACAACATTAATTTAGACTTTATAAACCATTATTTATTAAAACAAGATCACAACGAATCTTTATTAAAAAGAAAACATTTAGAATATTATTCAAAAAAAGAAACACCTGACTTTATCACAATTTATTTTATGGACAATTCATCTAATTCTTTAGAACTAGAGTATGACGATCATAGATATAAAAATTTAAATTGGACAGTTCCTGTGGAACAAAACAAATGTGTAACTTTTAATAGTGATATTAATTTTTATTTTAATAAAAATAAAGAAAAAGAAATTTTAACCCACTACGTAATAAAATGGCAACATTTAAAATAGAAGATAACCATATTGGAGTTTTTGATGGATACTTTAATGAGGATTTCTGTAACCATTACATTGATTTTTATAATGAAATGGATCGAAATAATTTAACAATGGAAAGAGAAACGGATGGACATATCAAAGATGACAAAGCTTATGATATTTTAGCAAACTATAAATATGCAAATAAAACAACTAAGATAAAAGAGTTTAATGTAAACTACACTGCTAGAGATTTTTCAGATATTTTTTTTAAAGATGTTTATTCTTTATATGTAAAAAAATATAGCATATTAAATTTATTTTCTAAACACTCTATTCAAGATATAAAATTACAAAAAACAGAACCTCAAGAAGGTTACCACATTTGGCATTGTGAAAGTGGTGATGTTGGTAATAGAAATAGAATAGCTGCTTTTATTTTATACCTTAACTCTGTTAATCAAGGGGGAGAAACAGAATTTTTATACCAAAGTAAAAGAATAAAACCAAAACAAGGAAGGATATTATTATTTCCTACATCTTACACACATGTTCATAGAGGAAACCCTCCATTAAAAGGAAATAAATTTATTCTCACTGGTTGGGTAGAAATGGTTCCAGGTTAATGCATTTAGAAGAATACTTCTGGTATTTTAAAGATGCTTTATCACATAAATTTTGTGATGAAGTAATTAAATATGGTAATTCTCAAAGAGAAGAAATAGGTTACATAGGTGATATTACAGCGGACAACATTAAAACTATTGACCCTAAATCTAAAAAACATTTTAAGAAAAAAAGAATCTCAAACGTATCTTGGTTAAATGAAACTTGGATATATAAAGAAATACTTCCTTATGTAGATATGGCTAATAAAAACGCTGGTTGGAACTTTAGTTTAGATGTCCCTGAAGTATGTCAATTTACTAAGTATAAAAAAAATCAATTTTATGACTGGCATTGTGATTCAAATACAATTCCATACAATGATAAAAAAGATGAGCAAAGATTTGGAAAAGTAAGAAAGCTCTCTATGACATGTTCTTTAACAAACCCAAATGATTATAAAGGTGGTGAGCTTGAGTTTGATTTTAGAAACCAAGATAAATGCGGTAAAAAATTTTTTAGAAAATGCACAGAGATTTTATCAAAAGGATCAATAGTTGTGTTTCCTTCTTTTGTTTGGCACAGGGTAAATCCAATTACAAAAGGTACAAGATATAGTTTAGTTACATGGAATTTAGGGAGGCCGTTTGTATGAAACATATAGGTTTTATTCAAAATTTATTTGAATGTGAGACTAAACTAACTCCCGGTTATGTTAAATTAGTTAAAAACGTAAAGTTAAATAAAGAACAAGATAATAGTACTAATTTTTCAAATCAAGATAAAAAATTTTTAGAAGAAACAAATAAAATTTTGTCTCCACATATTTTAAAAATTGCAAATTTTTTAGGTTATACAAATTATTTTTTTAGAAACTGTTGGGTTCAAAAATATAAAAAAGAAGACGTACATAGTATACACATTCACTCTAAAGGTTTGGAAGAGTATTCTTTTATTTATTATATTGATGGAACTAAAAATTCCTCTCCAACTCTTTTTTATAATCTTGGGTATCCTTATGTTGAAATATCTCACCATAAAGTTTCCCCTGAAAAAGGTAAGTTAGTTTTTTTTCTAGGATGTCTACCACACGAGGTTAGAAATAATGGTGATACAAAGAGATTAATAGTAAGTGGAAACATTGCTTTTAATAATGAAAAATGAAAATAACGAAAGAAATTGATGCTGATAATTTATTTTATCTTTATAAAAGACCTTACGATGTTTTAACTGAAGAGGCTGTTAAAGAGTCTGTTGAGTATATTAAAAGATATAAAAATAGTGCTATGTTTGCAGACCATGGTTGGTGGGATATTGCATTATCAAAAATAAATACAAAAGGACTTCACTTAGAGTTTGGAGTTTACAAAGGCACTTCTTTAAATTATTTTTCTAACATTATACCTAATGTAACTTGGTATGGGTTTGATAGTTTTTTAGGAATGCAAGAAGATTGGAGAGGTGGTTATTTTGGAAAAGGTTATTTAACTTTAAATAATAAAGCACCTAATTTAAATAAAAACGTTAAAACAATTAAAGGTTGGTTTAAAGACACACTACCTAAATTTTTAAAAAACAAGAAAGATAAAATTTCATTTATTCACATAGACTGCGATACGTATGAATCTACAAAAGATGTATTTGATTGTATTGGTAAAGAAAGATTACAAAAGGGATGTATATTATTATTTGATGAATATATAGGATATATAAATTGGCAGGGAAATGAATATAAAGCTTGGCAAGAGTACGTAAAAAAACATAAAATAAAATATAAGTATGTTGCATTTGGGGATAGGCAAGCAGTTATAGAAATAATATGAAAGTTAAATTTAATTTTTTAAATAAGAAAGATTTTAATATAATTAAAAAAGATCTATTATCTAATATGTTTCCTTGGTATTTTGAAGACAAAGTAATATCTGAGGGGGACGATGATTATTTTTTTTACCATCTTTATTACAGTAACAAATGTAATAGTGATTTTTATCGAGAACATATACTACCTATATTAGATAAAATAAAAATCAATGAAGACAAAGTAATAAGAGTAAAAGCAAACTTATACCCTAGATGTCAAGAACCTATAAAACATTCATTTCATGTTGATAGAGATGATAAACATAAAGTATGCCTTTTAAATATAAATACAAACAATGGCTATACAGAATTTGATAAAGGGTACAAAACTTCTTCCAAAGAAAATAGTGCTATTATTTTCGACGGAGATATAAGACATAGAAGTGTTACTCAAACAGATGTTAAATGTAGGGTAAATATAAATATTAATTATTATGAATGATTTTAAAAAGAAACATTATAAAATTTTAAGAAAAGTTATAGACAAAGAGTTATCTTCTTTTTTATTTAATTATAGCTTGTTAAAAAGAGACGTACATAAAATTCTTTTAAAAACAAAATATATTTCTCCTTACGAAGATATGCATGGAATTCTTACAGACGAACAAGCCCCTAATACTTTTTCAATATATGGAGACGTTGCTATGGAAACATTACTTTTAAAATGTCATAATGTAATGGAAAAAAACACAGGGCTATCTTTGTATCCAAACTATGCTTATATGAGAACCTACAAGACAGGTGATATTCTTGAAAGACATAGGGATAGATACTCATGTGAAATATCTACAACTATGAATTTAGGTGGGGACTCGTGGCCTATATATCTAGACCCTACAGGTAAAAGTAAAAAAGGTATTGAAGTTATTTTAGGACCCGGCGATATGTTAATTTACAAAGGGGATAAACAAGATCATTGGAGAGAACATTTTGATGGAGAAGTTTGTGCTCAAGTGTTTTTACATTATAACGATTCAAGTAAACCAAAAGCTAAAGACAATCTATATGACTCAAGAGAATATTTAGGTTTACCTTCTTATTTAAAAAGAAAATGAAACAAATAGATATATTTCCACAAAAAATACTATATCAGAAATATAGTTTTGATTTAAAAAAACTATATAAAAATATAATAAAAAAGAAAAAAAAATATGTTAGTAATAAAGGAGGTACTCAATTTGATATTACTATTAAAGACAAAACATTTATTTCTTTTTTAGAAAGAGAAGCAAATAATTTAACTGATGTATTAAAATGTCAAAAAGTTTCAATTGATAATATCTGGTTAAACATAAATAAAAAAGGTGATTACAATGTTATACATGATCACCCTAGTTCAATTGTATCAGGTATATTTTATATTAGATCACCTAAAGACTCTGGAGATCTTATCTTTACAAATGATTATTTATTAAGATTTTTTCCTATTAAACCTACAGAGTTTAATGAATATAATTCTCAAGTTTGGAAATTTAAACCAGAAGAAAATACTTTATACTTATTCCCTTCATGGTTAAAACATGAAGTAGAGCATAATAACTCTAATAAAGAAAGAATATCTTTAGCCTTTAATTTTAATTAATATGTTTTTTATAAAAGATGATAATTTTTTAAGTGATTTTAGTAAAAGATATATACATCAATCTTTTTTAAATGTAGGCTTTCCTTATTATCTCGGAGATGAACTGATCATCGGTTCGAAAGAAAAGATACCTTTCTTAGCTCACGTTATAAAAAGAAGGGATGATGATTTAATAAACTCGGATTGTTATCAAGATTGTATTAATATGATTGTTGAATTCACTGAAAAACACAAAATAAAATACAAAGAGATATTACGAATGGCTATAAATTTTACTTACCCAAACGGATATAAAAAATGTCCGGTTCACCAAGACCATTCGTTTCCTCACAAGCAACTTTTAATTTATTTAAATAACCCTCAAGACAAGACTGCTAGGACAGTAATATTATCAAACAATAAAAGACATGAAATTGAACCAAAACAATACAGAGGCATATGTTTTGATAATAAACCTCATTTTCATTACTTCCCAAAAGTAGGAGAACGTATAGTCTTAGTCGTAACTTTTAAGTAGATTTTGGAATAATACCATAATATAATGCCAAGACTATGCTACAAAAAATAGGTTTTCAACCAGGTATTAATAAACAACTTTCCGAAACAGGTGCAGAAGGCCAGTGGACAGACTGCGATAATGCTAGGTTTCGTTATGGTGTCCCTGAAAAAATAGGTGGTTGGAATCAATTAGGTAATGTAAATGAAAATGAACTAACAGGAGCAGGTAGAGGGCTTCATCATTTTATTAATAGTTTGTCTAGAAAATACGCAATCATAGGGACAAACAGGATTTTATATGCGTACTCTGGAGGAGTATTTTATGATATACATCCGATTCAATCAACTACATCTCTTACAAGCGCATTTAGTACAACCAATGGATCACCAACAGTAACTATAACTTACTCTAGTGCACATGGTTTAATTCCTGGTGATATACTTTTAATGAGTGGTTTTTCAACAATCACAGGATCAAATTACAGTGCTTCTGATTTCGACGATAAAAAATTTATGGTGACTTCTGCACCTACCAATACAACAATAACTATTACAATGGCTTCAAATGAAACAGGTGCTGGGGCAACTACTTCAGGAGGAATAACAATTAAAAAATATTACACAGTAGGACCAGCTGTTCAAGCTCAAGGTTTTGGTTATGGTCTAGGTTCTTGGGGTGGAGAAGATGGTTCGGCAGTCACAACTACTTTAAATGGTGCACTTGGAGATAACGCAAATGGAACTGGAGGATTAGGAAGTTCTATTACATTAGCAAGCACTACAAACTTCCCTGATTCAGGAACAAATTTTATTTTAGTAGGGACAGAAGAGATATCTTACACAGGTGTATCTGGGAATGATTTAACAGGTATTACAAGAGCAGTTAGAGGGACAACCAGAGCAGCTCATAGCGACGGAGCAACTGTTACAAATACAAGTGATTATGTTGCATGGGGAGAAGCAGCATCAGGAGATTTAGTTCTTGAACCGGGTATGTGGTCACTAGATAATTTTGGTGATAAAGCAATTTGTTTAATTCATGATGGTGCTGTGTTTGAATGGGATTCAAGTTTATCAAATGCAACAGCAACAAGAGCAACAATTATATCTGGTGCACCAACAGCGTCACGTCATATGTTAGTATCAACACCTGATAGACACTTAGTATTCTTTGGAACAGAGACAACTATTGGATCACCTGCAACACAAGATGATATGTTTATAAGATTCTCGGATCAAGAAGATATAAACACTTATATACCTACAGCAACCAATACAGCTGGTACACAAAGACTGGCCGACGGATCACAGATCATGGGAGCGATCAGAGGTCGTGATGCAATTTATGTTTGGACAGATACTGCATTATTTACACAACGTTTTGTTGGTCAACCTTTTACTTTTGCATTTGCACAAGTAGGAACTAACTGCGGT
>Ga0181409_1001199_pt1 | contig 10028 bp, 18 predicted proteins | sample 32SPOviralmetaG_FD_130138 | JGI IMG/M metagenome (GOLD analysis project Ga0181409, IMG submission 130138) | Marine viral communities from the oligotrophic San Pedro Time Series (SPOT) site, San Pedro Channel, CA, USA - 32 SPOT_SRF_2012-05-30 | ecosystem: Environmental > Aquatic > Marine > Strait... | reverse complement strand
TAGCACATTCCATATGACCTATGATCGGCCTTACAAGCTTCCCAGAATATGTAGAATAATCTGTTTGATTCCCTAAAATCTGGCTGCCCAACATCAATCTTGGACCACTGCAAGTACATATAGTGAGTACCAGTAATGTAAGTAGCCACATTCTTATTATAGAACCAAAAGCCTTCTTCCCTGCGGACGAACTCATTATCGATGTAATCATACCATTTTTCCTTAAAGTCTAACGGATATTCTTCCCAATCAAATACAGACTTTATTTTTTTTAATACTTTAGGGTACTCCGTATACTCCCATTTATTAGTTTCAAACTTATGTATTTTTTTAGCTTTAGGTAAAGCTATTTTTAAGTTTTGTATTTCGTATATATCACCTATTATACCGTCTCTACTTATAACAATAACATCATGCTCTTTATTGTAGCCGTACTCCCATTTTTTATAACGGTTCATACGTTTTAAAACCTTGGGCTTTATATGATCTTTTAAAACTTTGTATAACGTTTGTTCGTACATTACTTCTTAGATCTACCTTCAGCAAAACCTTTAAAAGTTCTTTCTTCTTTAACTTCTTTTGGTTTATCGTTTAATAAGTTTTCTTCTTCTTCAATGCGGCTAAGTATTTCAAAGGCGTCGAATATAGCTAGCTTTTTAGTAGCTGCGGCGTTTTTGAGTCTATCAGCTGATATATCATCATCTGAATCAACAATAGCTTCTTTAGCTACTTTGATTAACTCCTCAACCGCTCGCTGCCCAGCTTGGATTATATTCTTCTTCGTTTCCTTGGTATTCATACTTAATTACAATATCATTAGATTTCATACAATAAAGCCGCTTGTCTTCGACTAAAAACTCCCACTCACTGTTAGGAGTAAACCCTACAAGATCTCCTGGGTTTATATTAAGCGCTTCTAAGGACTTATTACCATATTTAAGTATACCAATAAGGTTGGCCTCTTTATCAAGCGTTAGATCTTGTTTGCTTTTTATAGGTGTTATAAAGCATCTATTATTTATAGTCTTCCAGTTGTTTTTATTTTTGTATAAATATATTTGGTCAACTGCGCAGAAATAGTAATCATCTTTAAAATAAGATCTGCTTTTTTTCTTTTCACCTTTCATATCATAAAACGTTCTAAACACGTTTTGATGTATGATTATTATAGCACCTTTCTTTATAGGCGTTGAAAAGGCAGCTGGGGTTTCTACAACTCTAGCTAACCTATTTACAAACTTCCAGTTTTCAATTTTAGTATTTACAACTAATTTTTTATCACCTACGTTAACAGTATTGCTGTATTTATCGCCAACTGGTTCGACAATAAAATCGTATAGACTCTTCATTAATACTCTAAATCATACTCAACGGATATAGCCATGTTAGAATTAAATTTTTTCCACGGCAATACCTCATTGTTTTTCTTTATATGTATATTATAAGATCCATCAGAGTCATCAAATAAAATATAAGCTATTTCGTGACCACCATATACTTGTTGGCCAACAGAATAATGCATAGCTTCATTTTTATAATCAGAACCAATACTGATTTTTCTTATAACTGAATCCATTACTCAACTACTTCAAGAGCATCTTCTTCTTCTTTGATCTCAGTGTATTCCCCTGTTTTCAAATCAATAGATATTTTGCCGTACTCTTCTTCTATTTTTTGCTTTTCTTTTTCTAAGCCTTCGTTGACCTCAGCTACTTTGTGTAATAAAGCGTGCTTTTGTGTTTCTAAAACTCCAATATTATTTAATATTGCTGTTAATTCATCTTGGTACTTAACAATTGTTTCTAATTGTTCTTCTTTAATTTTTGCCATTTGATTTAATTTAAGTTAATTGTTTTATATTTATATAGTTACTCATGTTTTAGTAAATCTACTATTCAGGTATATCTTCATATCCATCTGCATAATCAGCAGGTAAATACGATTCCATATCACTTACTTGCTCAGCGCTACATTCGTCTTTGTAAAAGTCATTTGCTAATAACCAAAGGAAGTGATCTTTAAGTATTTGCAATTGCTCTGCTGAAGTATCTTCATTTGCAGCTTCTGCTAATTGACCACCTACTTGACTTACAATAACCGCTTTGTGGCTGTCTGGTGTATTTTCTGATGTAATTGTGTTTTTAAACATTTTTATTTATTTTGTGATTTTAAAATTTCTACTTCTTCTTTTAATTCTTGTATTGATTTTACCAACATAGGTATTATATTAGCTTGAGCTAAAGTTAATTGTTCTGGATTATTATCATCTACAATACCAGTATAACTAGCTCCTACTTCTTCTAGAGTTTGTTTAACTTCTTGTGCTATAAAACCTGAAGCTTCTTTATTTTTATTTTCTTCTTTACCTCTTATATCCCATTTGAATTTTCTCGGTTTTAATTTATTTACAAAATCTAAACCTAATTCTAAATCTTCTATATCTTTTTTATCTCTTTCATCTGATACAAAACTCCAAGCTGAAGCAGCTCCTTGAAATCTTGCAACTACAGAACCATTATATAAATTTACTTCATTGCTAACACCTACGGCAGATAAACTTCCGCCGCTACCAATAATAACATTGTCACTACCTGTTAAATTATCAGAAACGTGAATATCACATCCTATTGCGGTAATGCGATTACCAGTGCTTACTCCATTTTTTAAGCATTGGTAACCTATTGCAATAAAATTAGTAGCCGTAGTTGAGTTTTCAAAACAAGCACCACCAAGCGCGGTGTTTGCAAAACCAGAAGCACCACCTGAATTACCTCGACCAGTTCCAGACCCAACAAAACAGTTTAGATTTGAATTATAATATCTTCCAGTTTCATAACCTATAAAAGTATTGCTAAATCTTGTAGAACCTACATCTCTACCAGCATAAGCACCAACCATTGTGTTTCTATTTAAAGAACTAGCGGCTAAATATCCAGCTTGATATCCTATGAAAACCCCGTCACTGCCAACATTGTTATATCCAGCTTCTGTGCCTAATACAGTATTTCTAGAACCTGTAGCGTTAGTATAAGCTGCGAAATAACCTACAGTTGTGTTATGTTGTCCTGAGGTGTTTGTATAACCTGATTTTAAACCTATCGCAATAAAACCATTTCCTGAATTGCTTCTACCGGATTCTCTACCTATATGAATATTACTACCGGCCGCAAGGTTTTGTCCGGCTTGATAACCTATAGCAATTACGTCTGCAACTGCGTTGTTACAGTTTAAACCGGCCTCAGTACCTAACATAACGTTGTTTGATCCTGTTCTTAAATTACCTGCTGCAAAAGTACCCATTAAAACATTATAGTTACCAGATTGTATATCTTGCCCAGCGCCATTACCTATAGCGGTATTTCTAACACCAGCTCTTAATTGAGACAAAGCACCATCACCTAAACCAGTGTTTCTCTCTCCAGCCGACTGAGCACTAGCTCCTTTTCCTGCGCCTTCTCCAACAAAAGTGTTAAACCCACCAGTATTATAACGGCCAGCTTCATAACCAACATTAGTTCTACTTGAATTTGTTGTGTTATCAGTTCCAGCTTGGTAACCTAAGTTTGTATTCTTTGTTCCAGAAGTATTTGAATAACCAGCAGCATATCCTACGTCCATGTGGTCATCTGCTGTGTTACTTCTACCTGCTTGACCAGCACCTATTGCTATTTGTCTAGAAGCAGCTGTGCCAAAAGCTCCGGCAAATTGCCCTATTAAAACAGTTTCATTACCAGCGCTTGAATTACCAGCGGCTTGACCTATAACGACTGCATTAGATGCCGCACCGTTGTAAGCCGCGCTCGCACCAATAATAACGCCATTACTGCTTCCACCGCCTCTGTTTGCTCTTGCTCCTATAGAAACACTGTTAGCATTTGAGTTTGTGCTTAAAGCTGATTCCCAACCTATAGCAACCACACTGCTTGTAGTAGTGTTGCCAAGACCAGCATCATTACCAATGAATGTATTATTTTCACCAGTAGTTAAGCCTCCACCCGCGTCTATGCCAAATACTGTATTTCTTTGAGGATTACCAGATAATCCAGCTGGAACTTCTGCTACATATACAGAATCAGTATCAACTAAACAATCTGAAAGACCATTTAAATCTGATGCACCACCGCCGCCTGCAGCTTTTAATACAATACCACCTGAAGCAGTTTCATATGTAAGCACATGACCATCTGTAGATCCAAGACCTGGTATTCTTAATAAAGAAACATTTCCATTACCTATTGTAACTTCATCAGAAGCACTAGCAGCAGAACACTCAGCTGCAAAACCTACAAGAGTAACATTTCTACCTGGTGCGTTAGTAACACCTGCACTAGCTCCAATTACAGTTACTTCTTTACCTGTTGTTACAGCTGAACCGGCGGAATAACCAACAGCTGTGTTGTCGATTTGAGTAGTAGAAGATAAAGCTGAATAACCAATAGCAGTGTTGTTTCCTCCTGTAGTTGCAGCATCTAAAGCACCACCGCCAATAACTACACAATTGCTTGCTGTTGATAACTGTGGCGCTGCTCCCCGTCCCATTGCTATATTAAAACTACCTGTAGTTAAACCAATCATTGCAGATGCTCCAATAGCAACGTTTCTACTACCAGTACTTGATCCAGACACGCCACCTCCACTAGCATAACCAATAAAAGTATTATCGCCCCCAGTTTGATATTGACCAGCTTGAAATCCAACGTTTACATTATGACGTGTTGATACGATTCCAGAACCAGCCTGAAAACCTATATTTGTGTTTTTAAATCCAGTAGTGTTACTCTCTCCAGCCTTAATTCCTAACATAGTATTTCCTTCAGGATTACCTGATAGACTAGTTGGTACAAATCCAGAATATAATGAATCTATCCCGAGACCACCTCCAGTATCAATTAAGTAAGGATAACCACCTAAATTACTAGGTGCTATTTTTTTCATTGTTGTGCCTTGATAACCTACAAGAAAATCTACATCTGCTGAATTTGTTTCTGTGGTAAAAGCTGAAAATTTTATATTTGCCATTTTATATTTTTATTTATTTAAGGTGCTATTTCTTGTACCATGAAATTAGTCCCAACTTCTGTTATACACTTGTCTCCGTTTTCGGCTAGTATAAAAAACGTTTGTGGTAATGGACCAAATCCACCACCTTTTGTTAGCGGGTATGCTAATATAGCGTTTGCGTTACCTAGTATAGTTGGCATATTATCTTAGTGCTATTATATTTGTTGCTGTAGTGTTAGTTGAATTAACTCTTTTTACTTGCAGTGGTATAAATGAAGAATCAGGTATATTTTGCATTATAACAGTTTGATCGCTTGACACAGGCACAACTGATATATTTCCTTGTCCACCTACAAACAAACTAAATCCTTCACTGTTTGCTGTATTAGCTCTATATATTTCATACGTAGCACCCCCAGCTGTGATTGGGCCTGACAGTGTTAATTGCGTATTGCTATCTACTGATACAACTGTTACCATTGTTGTTCCTTGGTAAACAACATCGCCTACAGAAACTCTATTTGAATAACCTGTAGCTGCGCGATTAAAAGTTCCTAAAAACTTAGCACCAGCTGTAGTAAGAGTAGTACCACCTCCGCTGTTTGCTCCTGTTATATAAGCATCTGGCTCTGGTATATTTATAGTATCGCTTTTTACTACATTTATTGCTTGTGTTGGTTGATTACTTGCCATTTGTTTTATTTATTACTTATTGATTTAAACTTTTCTGCGCCTCGTGAACCAAAATATGCTACATACACAGTTGTTGTTAATGTTTTTAATAGATTTATCCACTCTTGTTCTACAGTGAAATCTATATAACCATGACTATCTACCCATATAAAAGCTATAGTCATTATAGTTAAAAATATCAAACTCATTGGTCTAGTATTTTTACTAAGCCACGAATCTGATGTCATATCGCTTTCCCAGCGCTTTGATACTTCTTGAGCTTCAACTATATCTTGTTCTAATAGTTTTAAAGCCATTTCTTTATCAGGTGGAGGTAAAGCTTCATCTTTATCGATTAAATTTTTTACAACACCTAATAAGCCTTTGTCTGGTAATACGTCTGCTAGTGAATCTAATACTCCAGATTTACCAAGCAGAAACTGACCGACTTTAGTTTCTTTAAATTTTTTCTTAGGCATTTTTATAAGCCTCGGCTTCCCAAGGTAATTTTTTAGCTCCCTCGTTCATTTTAGATCTTGGATATGTTTTACCTTTCCAGTAAACGTTCTTATCGTCATAATCAAGATCACCACGTTTCATTTGGTCTATATGAACCATTTCGTGGTCTATAACATCTTGAGTTCTTGAAGGATCTACATCTTTGTTTATAATAATTGTTAAATTATTATTAGCTTTACCCATAACCCCATCTTCCATATTTACATGATATATTGGAGTGTTATCTAATTTATAAGGAGGATTATTAAGTTTAAAAGCCATGTTTATCTTCTATTAGGAAACATTTTATTTAATATTTCTTTTCGGCTTTCACAGCCGCAAGGGATGTTTAGTCCCTTGCTAACTGTGTCTACCATTTTTTTGATACCAGTAGCTTTAGTAAACTTCTCTACGCTGTCTCCTAAACCTGTTGATTTCATAATTTATGCAGTGTATGTGCAAGTTGCGTATTGCGCGAAAGTCGCTGCTTTAGTAATTACAGTACGTCCGCTTTGTCCTTTACCGTCATCACCGCCGCTTCCAGAAGCTGGTACTTGGTAAAACGCTGGTACTGCATTTAATGTAGATACTACGCCTCCTGGATTAGCAGCTAAAGCCGCGTTCAATGCGTCTGCTGCATCTTTTTCTCTCATCGCAGAAGTAGTACCTTGACTTGCTGCTCCTGTTACTCCAGGTACAGTTATTACGTAAGTTCCCACGGTTTGAAAATTAGCCATTTGAATTGTAATAGTTGTAAGATTTGCTGCGTTTGCTATACTTGTTATTGCTCCAATATTTGCAATTGGAATTAATGTTTCAGTTACGCCGCTGGCTGCAGCTCCTGCGCCTACTTTTAAAAATTGTGCCATTTTGTGTTAGTGTTAGTGTTAGTGTTAGTGTTAGTGTTAGTGTTAGTGTTTGGCTGGGTTTTACAGATCCCTACTGTTTTACATGCTTTTAGCTATAGCTTTTCCAGCTTTAATTGTAGCTTTAACTTTTTTTCTTTTTTCTGCTGCTGCCATTTGGTCATCTTTTTTCTTCTGCTTACCGCTCGTGTGAGAATGTATATTAGTTCCATCATGACCTACTTCCTCGCTATGCCTAGCGCCATGAGCAGAACCTTTATGCTTGGCTGGTGATTCATGCCCCATTTCAGCTGGACTGTGCCCCATTTGAAAAGCAGACTTTGAATGCTTTGACATCCATGATCCTCCGCTAGCGTGTTTAGCTACTGGATTATCATGCATTAAATTGTATTTTTCTTGTTTTGAAGATTCCATTTTCATTGGTCCGCAGTGTCCATCAAGTGGACTCATTTCAGCTGGTGAGTGACCCATGTTAATACCACTGTTGTCAGAAGCAGATACAGCCGCTCTTACAACATTAGTTGAATAGTTTTTAAACATTTTTCCTTGACCTTTAGCTTCTTTCTTTTTAGCTCTTTTTTCACTCATTTTTTTTACTTTTGTCACTTTTCTAAGTCCGTCAGGTCCAGCCGGCTTTGATTTTACGAAAGTTACTTTTTTTCTTTTATCTGGCATAATATTTATTTTTTATTTATGATCTAATTTTTTAATTTTTCCAGGTGTAGCCGTCTTTCCGTGTGTGTGCGGCATTACGTGTTTTGCTGGTGAGCCGTGTTTTTCTTTATCGTATTTCATGTCGCCTGCTAATTTTGAAATATGTTTCTCATCAGCAGTCATTTTTTCGTCGCTGTGTCCGTGATGATCATCATATAATACATCTCGCTTTAAATAATCTATGTGAGCCGCGTCGTCTCGCTCAGTAGCTTTATAATTTTCTTTTGTCACATCTGTGTGAGCGTGATCTTTTGACCATTTAGCATTTCCGCTATATTCACCCCAATGTCCTTTTTGATATCCCATTTTTATTATTTTAAATATTTTTGAAATGCGTTTTCTTTTTTAGCTTTATTACCAACAGCATATATACCATCATTTAATGTTTCTCCAAATTTATAGTCAACGCCCTTATCAGAAATTTTACCTACTCTTTTTTCTGCTTTTGCAAAACTGTCTTTTTCTTTTTCTGCTTTTGACGCAGCTATTTTATCAACACTTGATGTCATAGTATCAATTAAGCCTTGATAAAGATCAGCTGTTGGTTGGTAATGACTAGCTCTTTCTTCACCATCTACATATCCTTGGAAAGGTGACATTTTAGCCGCTGAATCATGCTCTGCTTTAGCTTTGTCGTAGTCTTTTTTTAACTCTGCAACTTCAGCATTGCTGAAATCAGGAGCATCATCTCTACCGCTAGACTCTTTTGATTTTGCTTTCATTTCAGCCATTATAGCATCATGTTTAGGTAGTGGTGACTTCATCATAAAGCCGTCTCTAAATTTTGTCATAACTTATTTTTTTGAACAACCAAAGTTTTTAGCATAATTTGCCATTTTAACAACTTCTTCGCTGTATTTATCTTTCTTAGACATAACAGCGTCTGCCGCAGAACAAGCGTCTTTAAAACCGTTCTTCTTGGCCCAAGCTGTAAACTTTCCTTTGTTTTTTTCTTTTATTTCAGGAAATTCTTTAAAAAATGGTGATGTGTACATTATTTATATCCTTTAGCGCATTCAGTAATTGGCATTCCTTTGTAGTAGCTTTTAGCCTTTAGCACTTGCATGCCTTTAATACCAGAACTAGAACCGACTCCGTGTGGTCTTCCAGTTTGGTCTAATGGTCCGTCCCATATAGCATTTTCTCCAACAACACCATGAGTGTTTTTAGACGCCATTGTTTTATCGTAATTTGGATCTGTTTTATGCATAATTTTATTTTTTGTTTTTATATTTACAAGCTCTTTTCATAAGTGAACTACCCATCGACATTTGTCTTTGCATTGGTGTACCAAACATAGTTTCAGCGGCACCAGCAACGCCGTAAGTAGGAACTTGTGGTTGTAAGTCAGCGGCGCTAGTGGGTGTTACAAGTTGATCTTCAACTATTGGCTGTCTAGATATAGGATCTAATACAGCTGATGACATTGTTGAAAAACCTGCTGGTCCAGCAACGCTATTTAATTCACCTGCATCTCTCATTTGAGATCTATCTTGAGCAGCGGCAACAGTGTTCTGAATGCTATTATTTTCTACAATAGGAGCGGGATCAACAACTTGAGGAGATGCTTGTGAAGCTATAGACTTTGATCGACCTAGAGCTCTCATTCTATCTCTATAAGTTAGGCTTTTGTATTTTTTAGAATCTATTCTTGCTTGAGCAAGTTCTGCTTTTGATTGTCGTTTTTTTATAATTCCAGGAAACAACTTTCCTATAGATGATTCAGAAATAAATCCGTCTATAGCGTTATTGTTTCTACCGCCACCGCCTCCGCTAACAGCTCTGGCCATTCCTCCTACAAATTTAACTGGACTGTTACTCATCTGTTTTTATCTTTATTTACGTTATAAATAGCTTTAGTCATAACCTTATCAGTGTATGTCTCGCCATTAATTATCTTGTTTCGTCTACCTGTATTTATATCTTCTTCACCAAGCATTATTCTGTATATTCTACTTATTAGTTGCTTACCTTTAAAAGATACTTTATATATATGATATTTCTGAGTGGTTCTATTTCTATGTCTCCAGACTTTAATCCAGTCTTGTTTTAACAATCTATTCCAACGCCGGTTGTCCCAGCTGTAAGAATAAACACCCATTTCAAAGTCTTTCTTAGTGAAAAACTCCATACAATCAAGGTATATAAGAAGTTCTAGATCTGCATCGTTTAAATCATTATTACGACAGGCCCATTTTCTTATAATGCGGTAGTGTTTCAAGAGGTTTAGTTCTCTAATGTCACTAGCGGCTAATCTCATAATACAACGACTATGTC
>Ga0181409_1001196_pt1 | contig 10045 bp, 7 predicted proteins | sample 32SPOviralmetaG_FD_130138 | JGI IMG/M metagenome (GOLD analysis project Ga0181409, IMG submission 130138) | Marine viral communities from the oligotrophic San Pedro Time Series (SPOT) site, San Pedro Channel, CA, USA - 32 SPOT_SRF_2012-05-30 | ecosystem: Environmental > Aquatic > Marine > Strait... | reverse complement strand
CACCTGCTTGTGAACTTAAGGCATCTCTGGCACTAATACTTGCTACTAGTGTTGTACCGCCTGTTCTAATACCCTGTTCAATGTTCATTGCTAGTGGGAACATACCTGTATGTCCACTTGCTACACCAACATTATTTTTAAAATATTCTGTAGACTCGTATATGTCAATTGGTCCGCCATCTGATCTTGTAAGTCTCATTTGATCTGTACCAGGACTTGCAGTTGTGTTAGTTATGCCTGTTAAACTACTGCCACCAGCAAAAGGATTTCCGTTAGGGTCACTTGCATTATTGATAAGGTTTATTACATTACCATTTGTTTCAGTAAATGTTATTGATGTAGTATTTGCAGTTATAGTCAAATTAGCAATATTTTTACTATCAATATCTGCTTTCATATCCAAAGGAGCACTTACATTAGCAGAGTATTGACTTTGTCCTGCTGTATTGGTAGTAAATGTTACAGCAGTATTACCACTACCTGTGTCTATATATGCACTAAAAGGAGTATAACCTCCTATAAGCCCATAAGAAGAATCTCCTGTATCACTAGAAACAGTGGTAGGTGTTGGAATAGAAGTAGCCACAACTGACGTGTTTGCTACTGCATTAATTTGTGATACCTGTTGTGTTAATGTAACGTTACTTCCACTATTAGTAAATGTAACTGTTTTTCCATTAAGAGTCATGGAATGATTATGTGGTACTTCAGGATCTGTAGCAGTTCCTGTTAATACTGTAGGTATTGCATCTTGTATTTTTAAAAAGGCAATTTTACCTGTATCACTTGTAGTAAATTCTCCTGAGCCACTAACATATACATAATCGCCTTGTGAGCCAGGAATACTAGGCTCAAAATCTATTATATCATTATTAGGTAATATCATGAATTGATCAGGTCCTGGACCTGCTTCAGTTACGACACCTATCATTTTTGCCATTGTGGCTGTATTTGCTTTGGAAAAACCTGTACCACTTACAGAAACAATATCTCCTTTTGATAACCCGTGTGCTGATTGTTCTAAAACATAATTTGTATGTGGATTAAGATATTCAAATCTACTTGCTACTGTAGGATAAAACGAGGATGCAGTTGACGTTGGCAATGGATCCAACATTGGAATACCTTTTTCATTCAAACTAAAGACTACAGCCGCTCCGTTAGAAGGTGCACCTGCACCAGAGGCTGATCTAAAAGTATTATATCTTAGCCAGTCTTCAACTTCTGCTGTAACAGAAGTTTTAGTCTTACTAGTAATAGCAATAATCTTCCAACAAATACCTGATGTGGCACTGGCTATCCAATCACCAACTACAATGTCTAATCCGTTAAATTCTTTATCGTCCCTTGTTAAGTGTGAGCCATGTTCTTGTTTGGTAACACTAAATGTAATCGTCCATCTGTAATATTTTTTACTTCCTGAACCAGAGTACCAAGGATCAGTAGAGCCATTAGCATGGTCCCAATAAGATGTTCCATTTACTGCTGAGATTCCACATGATAATACTTTGTTTGGTACATTGAGAACTATTTGAGAGGATTTATAGTTACTTATTGCCATAACTTATCCTTAATCATACACTACAAATTGTATCCAGGCATGTGTTGTACTAGTACCAAACCCTGATGTTCTACTTGCACCTGTTTCTGCTTCTCTTACTCTAAGTTTTAATGCTATGGTAGAAGAGCCATTAAACAATGTGGGTGAGCCGGAACTTCCGCCACCTGCTATTTGTTTAAGAGACATATCTCCTGGATTACTTGCTGACATTTCGTAAGTATTAGCATCATAATTGTATCCGTATATTGCCATAGATGCTGGTGGGTAATTTATTGAGCTATCAAAGGTTACTGTAATTTCTCCTCCTGACGCACTATCAATATTTACACTACCAATTAAACTGGTTAAATCACTTGTACTGCTTAAATCTCCATTTGTAGCATAGTTCAATTTAAATCTTTGTACAATAGCAACACCACTACCGCCTGGGATACTGATTGTTTTACTTGCACCAGTTCCTGATGCTGTGACACCTGCGCCAACAAAATTAAGTGTTGATGCTGATGTAGATAATGCTGAGCCTTCATCTTGTACAGCAAGTGAACCACCGCCACCGCCTGATTGATCTACCCAACTTAATACACCACTTCCGTCTGTTTTTAATACTTGATCTGCACTACCATCATCATTTGGTAGTGTTAATGTATAACTTGCCGCCGCACTATGAGGAGGCCCTTTAATTGTTATAGCATGTGAGTTATTCTCACAATTTAATTTAAACTGTCCTGCACCTTTGGTAGCATTACCTTTAAATACAACAACACCTGAACCATGAGGACTTAATTCTATATCGCCATTACTTGTAGATATAATATCATTTCCATTTACATCTAAATGGCCACCTAATTGTGGTGTTGTATCATCTACAATGTCAGATACGCCACCACCTGATTGTGCCACCCAGGCATAATCTGAACCATTCCAACTTAATACATATCCACTTGTTGGATCGCTTTGGTTTAAGTGAGCATCTACATCTGCATTGTCATAATTACCTGCTACTAATAAACTCGTTAAGTCAACATTACCTGACTGTCCTGTTAGACTAATTACATTACCACTTATTGTTAAATCTTGTGCATCTGTATCTGTTTTACTATATGGTGCCAACATAGTAGTTAAATCTACTGTGTCATTATTACCACTTATTGTTATTACATTACCACTTGCACTTAATGTTTGGTCTACGGCTCCATCTGCTCCGGCTGGTCCTGTTGCACCCTGTGGACCTGTTGCACCAGTTGGTCCAACACCACCTTGGATGTTACCTAAGTCTTGAGTAGATGTATTACTGTATGTTAATGATAAATTACCTGCACCACTTACAGTTGCGGCTGTTATACCATTACCTGTGCTACCTGCTGGTCCTGTTGCACCTGTTGGTCCAGTAGGACCAGTTGCACCAAGGCCTGATAAATCAAGTGTTGTGCCGTCATATGTTAAGTCACTTCCTGAAAGTGCTATTGTAGGTCTACTTGCTACATCACTGTAGTTTCCTGTAAATGCTACTGTGCTTAATTCTGTATTACTATTTGCTAATGCATTTGCCACTTCGGCTAAACTGTCTAAGTTTACATTTGCACCACCTATTAATGTGTTGACTTCTGCGTCAACATAGGCTTTCATGTTTGTATTTGCTGTATTGGCCGCTGTAGTTGTTTGGAATGGTGCTAATGCTGTCGTTATGTCAACAGTATCATCATTTCCACTAATTGTAATAATATTACCTGAAATACTTAATGACTGCTCTAGAGCTGATAAGTTTACGTTATTACCGTTGCTTACTGCTAATACAGATGTACCGGCATTCCAACTTAATGTTTGAGAGTCGCCATCTGCCACCCAGGCATAATCACTTCCGTTCCAACCTAATACCTGACCTGAACTTGCACCACTTACGTTTAGGTGTGTATTAACTGCGGCATCGTTATATGAGCCTGCTACACTTCCTAATAAACTTGTTAAGTCAACGTTACCACTTTGTTTTGTTAAACTTATTACGTTGCCACTTAAAGTTAAGTCCTGTGCATCAGTATCTGTTTTACTAAACGGTGCCAACATAGTAGTTAGGTCTACTGTATCGTTGTTGCCACTAATTGTTATTATGTTACCACTTATACTAAGTGTTTGGTCTGCGGCTCCGCCACCACCACTGCTTGTATCTGCTGGTGTAAATGTAAATACACCTGAATTGTTATATGCTAAACTACCGTTACCACTTGGTGATGCAGTTGTTACACTAAAGGAAGTTAAACTAACATTACCTCCCCCTGAGCCTGTTTGATCACCTGCTTCAAATTTATTTGAGCTACTGTTCCAAACAAGTACTTGACCGTTTGTAATATCAGTTGTATCAACATCACTTAGCCCAGCAACACTCATGGCCGCGGCCGCTGTTGTTGGATTAATAGCAAATGTAATTGTATCTGTATTTGCGGCTGTGGTTAGTGCCATACCTGTGCCTGCCGCAATAGTTAAATCGTCTTCTAATTTTTCTGCACTAACAGTTGTCTGTCCAGATATAATAATGTTAGCAAAGCCTAAACTTGCATTACCACTTCCACCACTACCACTTACTGCTACTGTATCTACTGAACTTATTCTACCATAAGTGTCAACTGTTATACGTGGAGCATGTGTTGTATTACCATATACACCTGCTGTAACACCTGTTGCTACTAAATTTAATACTGAGTTTGCTTTGTTGCCTGTGCCACCAGTAACAGTAATTTGTCCTGATGTTCCAGCAATACTGTTTATATAGTCTGCTGTAAGACTTGATGCCGCTGTTATTGTTATTTCAGTAGGCGTTACTCCTGTTATACGACCGTCTCTGCCAACTGTTATACTTGGTACAAAAGTTGCGTTACCGTGTGTGCCTGCTACATTGGCCGCATCAGTAACGTCAGCAATAAACACACCTGATGCATTACTAACTAATCCACCATCTGTACCTGCAGTTACGTTTAATACTAAACCGGATTTGTTAATACCATTACCAGCACTATAAACATCAAGTGTTGCTGGCTTCCATTTATTATCAGCACCATATACTAATGTTTGGCCTGTGCTTGGTGCATAGGCTCCACTAGTTACTACATCTGTTAATGTATCCGTTGTGATGTCGTATTGAGATATTTCTACGTCGCCGGTTGGTCTTACTCGTAAGAACTTACCAGCCGATAATGTTGTAATGTCTACATCAGTTAATGTAATAAATGTGTTACCGTCGAATGCCATTCAGTTTTATCCTAATAGTGTATTATATTACACTATTTATCAGATTAGGCGGATAAAATTACTTTGCTTACCGAGCCATATGATGAATCATAGGTTTCACCATCTCCAACATGGGCTCTATCCATTCTTATACGTAGATATGTAAAGTTTCCTCTAAAGGTATATGCTTCTGCACCGTCGGCTGGATCATTGCTGTTAAACTGAACGTAACTTAATCCTGCTGAAAACTCTGTACCATTAGTTACATCTGGTTTAATACCAAACCAATCTGAATCTTCAGGCTCAGTGGCAAGTGTTGCCTCTACATGGAACCTTCCTACAAACTGATTATATATAACTTGGATGGTGTGCCAACCGTCAGAGTAGCCATAAAAGGAATCTCCTTTTACATTATTACTAGTCTGGTTCATAGTTGTACCAGTTGAACCTAGTATATTGACACTTCTTCTGTTTACGGGCATTAAAAAATCCTCTAAATAATAATACTATTTATCACCTAGACGTTTTCTAATCTCTCCATTAGTCGCTCAGCACGATTAGTAACTTGTCTATACCACTTACTATCTCTGCCCTCAATACCTGCTTGTTTCCAATCTTGTGACTCTAATGCCTTTTTAAAGTTTTTAAATCCTGATAATCTTGTTCTACCCATGTTAAACATCATATTAACTAATATTTGTTGAACTTCGTCAGGCCAATCTCCAAAATCTTCGTATAATACTTCACACTCAGATATTGCAGTATCTAAATCCTTTTCAAAACATTCTTTTACTCTGTCTTCATCTACAGGTGTTTCTAATGGCTTACCATATTCAGGATCTGATTCTAAAACCAGATGTCCAACACCAAATGTTGGGAGTCCCAAATGATCATGATATACTTCATATACCACTCCTTCATCTATTTTAAGTTGTTCAAAAACTGCCTCACGGTCTAGTTTTGTATCTTTTCCAAAAAATCCCATCTTATTGCTCCAATAATTTTATCTTTTGTACCTTATCTATGTACTCTCCATAACTTAACTTTAAGAATGGATAACCTTTATCATATTCATCTTGTGTAACCCACAAATAATTTTGGTACCAATTGTTTGTGTAATTATCATATAACCTATAATTTCCAAAACTTCCGTCTACAAATTCTCTAATGTCTTTTCCAAGTTCAGAATCACTTCCGTATGATCTAAAAAAACTAATTTTAATAGGATATATTCCGTACCAGTATTTATTCCTATATACATACTCTGTGTCTGAATCAAGAAGTCCTGAAAGATGGTCGTCATCAATAGGTGCAGTTATACCTGTTATGTAGTCTGTATGTTGATACTGATCTATAACTTTATCTAATACTGCTTTATCATGTATATACACATTTATTGATTTAGAAGTATTTTGAATCCTGTAATAGAATGTTTCGTCTTGGAGTAATGAATATAAATCAGCAAGAAATATTACGTCGTAATGAAACATATTTCCTTCAAAACTAACCTTGTACTGATAGTCACCGTAATAAATTCTGTCGCTTGGATTAATAGAATAGTTTCTGTATTGTCTACCTAATGGTGTACAACTTGATTTAATTCTTTGTAGATAGGACATTATAATACAAATACATACTCATCATTTTGTATATCGACTGATATATTAATATTAGATAAGTCTTCAAATAAAATCTTTTTACTTAAAGGTTTTTTAACATTGTCCTCAAATACTCTTTTAAGGGGTCTGGCTCCCATGCTAGGCTCGTATCCATCCTCTGCTAGTCTTAATCTACATGCATCGGTTATAGATATAGTTACAGTACTTTCATTTTCTACAAGTAACTCATTTGTTTCTTTTACAAGCCTGTCTACAATTTTGTGCATTAACTCTATTGCTAGTTTATTAAATGTAATTGTGGAATCTAATCTGTTTCTAAATTCAGGAGAGAAGAATTTCTCAACTGCTTTGTCTACTGCTTTTAGTTTTGTTTGATCTCCAAATCCTATTTTAAGTCCTTCAGCATCAGTGGCACCCAAGTTAGATGTCATTAATAATATAACATTACTGAAGTCTACTTCTTTACCTGTGCTACCTGTAAGTCTACCGTCGTCCATTACTTGTAGCAATACTTGTAATACTTCTGGTGCGGCCTTTTCAACTTCGTCTAACAATAACACACAATTAGGATTCTCTTCTACTTCTGCTAACATAAGTCCTTGGCCTAGTTTACCTTCAGCATGTCCAACATATCCTGGAGGAGCACCTATAAGTTTACTAACACTATGTTTTTCCATGTACTCTGACATATCAAACTTAACAAGTTTACATTCTAATTCTTTTGCAAGTGTTTTTGCAGTTTCAGTTTTACCTGTGCCTGTAGGTCCTACTAATAGGAAACTTCCTATAGGTTTGTTTTTCTCTCTGAGACCAGACTTACTGACAACAATGTTTTCTACAATTTTGTCTACTGCTTCGTCCTGGCCAAATACTGTAGTTTTAATTCTGGTATCTAAATTTTTGTAAGTGTCTACACTTTCGATATCTATAACATCAGTACCTACATTAGATATTTTACTAATAACGTGTATAACATCTTTAAGTGTAACGTTCTCTTCGCCACGTAATTTTACTCTGGCACCTGCGGCGTCTACTACATCTAATGCTTTGTCTGGAAAGCATTTGTTTTTAATATACCTGTGACATAAATCTACAGACTTGTTTAACAAGTCCTCATCATATTTTACTTTATGGAAATCCTCGTAGTAGTTATTAAGTCCTATAATAATTTCTTTTGTATCCTCGACACTTGTTTCTAATATGTCTAGTTTTGCAAACCTACGCATTAATGCTCTGTCTTTTTCAAAACTATCAGCAAACTCATCTGGTGTTGTAGCACCTATTGTAAGCAGTCTACCTTTGCCTAACACAGGCTTAATCATATTTGCTATGTCAACACTACTGCTACCAGCACTACCGGCACCCATTATCATATGTATTTCATCTATAAACAATACTGCATGTGGACTTGCTTCTAATGTCTCTAGCACACTCTTAAAACGTTCCTCAAAGTCTCCTCTGTATCTGGTACCTGCTAATAAGTCTCCTACTGCAAGACTATATATAACTTTGTTTTTAATTACATCAGGTACATCACCGTCTACAACACGTTTTGCTAAACCTTCTGCTACTGCTGTTTTACCTGTGCCAGGTTCTCCAACTAACACTACATTATTCTTTTTACGCCTGGCTAGTATATGTACTAGTTCATCTACTTCTTCATGTCTGCCTATAAGGTTATCTATTCTGCCTTTTTGTGCTTCTTCATTTAAATTAGTTGTATACTCTTTAACTAACTCTTTACTTTGATCACTTGTGTATTTGTGTTCTAAAAACTCTACAATAATATTTTTATCTAATCCGTTTAGTTGACAAAAATAAGCCGAATGTGAATTAGGTTCGCTGAGAATACTTAAAAACATATCTAATGGTTTTACTTCTTCTCTGCCACTAAAAATAACCTGTGCTAATGCACGTTGTATAATTCTTTCTGTTGATACTGTTTTCTTAGGATCACCTTTTACACCATGTTCGTTTTCTAATCCGTTAAGTTCAGGATCATCTAAATACTGATTAAGGTCTTCAACAATGTTATTGATGTCGACTTTAAGTTCTTTTATAAGACCACTTATATCTTCATGCTCTAACAAACAGAACATAATATGCTCTAATGTTACATACTCGTGACCTTTATCCTTTGCAAATTGTACTGCGTTTTGGATAATACTATCTATATACTTGCTTTCCATAAATGTTATTCTGTTTAATTTTATTTAAAGTTTCTACGTCTTCCTGATTAGTTATAGTGGGTATATCTAACTCTATTATAACAAATAAATCTCCTACTATGCCATACTCAGGCATTCGCATACCTAATGCACTCATTTTAAGTCTAGTTCCATGACCTGTTCCTGCTGGAATTTTTAGTTCATATCTTTTATTGTCAACATGTACAATAGTCATAACACAACCTGTCATGGCATCTATGGCATTAATATTATGCCTATAAAATAAATGCTCTCTATCTCTACCCCAATTATCAGGATACTCTGTGTGTAGCCTAACAATTAAGTCACCTGCTGGTAAACGTTCATCTCTAACAGGACCTTTTCCTGCAAGTCTCATTCTGGTTCCATCAGCAGTACCTTGTGGTATAGTTACATTAAAACTACCATAGCCTGTGTTTACAACTATAGTGCTACCTGTATATATTTGTAACAAAGTTACACCTACATCAACTATACCATCAGGATTTTTTACGGGTCTTTGTTGTTGCCTTCTGCCTCCAAATATATCGCCAAATATATCTGCAAAAGGACTGTTACCAAATCCTTGACCAAATCCTTCAAAAGGGTTAGGGTTATCATACTCTGCACGTTTGTCTGGATCACTTAGTGTATCGTATGCCGCCTGTACCCTTTTGAATTCTTCTTCATCACCACCTTTGTCAGGATGATGCTTCATCGCTAATTTGCGAAAAGCAGTCTTAATTTCCTTCTGTTCAGCATCGCGAGAGACACCTAATGTTTGGTAGTGATCCATAAATGTAATTATACAGGGAATTTACTGTAAAGTCAATCTGGAAGTTTCCAGTTTAGTCGTCTTTTGAGCTGTATTTGTCTAAGAAAGCAGACAAGGAAGATTTTGTTTCGGCTTTAGACTGTTCGCCTTCGTAATACTTTTTGTATTGCTCTACTTGGAATCTAAGTTGTTCAATTTTTCTATTACTTAAAGCCATATTATATTGCAACTGTTCCCAACCTAAATCAGTAAACCCAAATATAACAGGATCTATACCCTGCTCTACTAGTCGCTCAAATACTTCTTTTTGTGTTTTGCTAGTAATAATTATTACTTCTATCTGTGCCATTTCCTCTACAGTAAGAGGTTTTAGATCAAGAGGCTGTCTTTCAACTTCAGTAGTAAATATTTCAATAGGCTTAACTCCCATACTGGAGCAACCGCTTACTAATATAATTGCTAATATGCCTACTAATATTCTCATAGCTCTTTGTAGTTAGGGTTTGCAGATGCTGGACACATACTATTGTAACCAGGGTCTGTTTTATTAACTACTGCCTTTTCATCTTCTGTTAATGGACTGCCTTGTGCAATCGCATTACATCTAATTTGATTATTAAAGTCATTATTTAATATACGCTCAACAGTTAATGGTCTAGAATTGGCAAGGTCTCCTAAATCACGT
>Ga0181409_1001192_pt1 | contig 10063 bp, 18 predicted proteins | sample 32SPOviralmetaG_FD_130138 | JGI IMG/M metagenome (GOLD analysis project Ga0181409, IMG submission 130138) | Marine viral communities from the oligotrophic San Pedro Time Series (SPOT) site, San Pedro Channel, CA, USA - 32 SPOT_SRF_2012-05-30 | ecosystem: Environmental > Aquatic > Marine > Strait... | reverse complement strand
CTATATATCTTCTTAGTTCTGCAAAATTCTTCGATAAATTTTCATAGTCTTTTACCGATATTGCAATATAAGAATCTGTTCCATTCTTAGCGGTAAACTCTTTCATAAAATCTTCAAAGTTTTCTTCTGGAGAAACTACATAGATTTTAATTTCATTCATTCTTACTGATCTTGGAGCTGGAACTGTTGGTATGTTTCGCTCTACAAGTTTTGTTACTGTAACAACTTCTTTTTCTGGTCTGAACGTACTACAACTACTCAGGAGTAGCGTTGTCACTAGTAGCAGACTCAAGGTCAACCCATAGTTTGTCTGTCGCATTTTGCATTCTCTTTTCAATCAGGCCTGGTTTTTTATTCGCCAAGTGTGTTAAATTATGTTTATTCAAAGTTTCACGAAGCTCATCTCCGTACACTTCTGACTTTCTCAAGTCCTTGTTAAGTTGATCTGTGAGAGCATTCAAACGTACATTATTTTTTTCCATCTTTATGATAGTCGCTTGGTTCTCTTGATTTGCAACTTCTAGTTTTGCATTGTTCTCTCGCAATTGTGCAATAGTTGCCTGTGTCGTATCATAGTAATACTTGGCGGCATAAACTCCACCACCAAGTATTCCAAGTATGATAACTAGTGCATATATTTTAATCATCGTGTGAGTGCTTCTCTATCCTACCATGTAATTCTTGTAAGGAGTCTTCTGCATCCCACTCAATCTCATCTATCCATTCTTCTATCTGAGTAAATGAGTTTGCAACCTTGACTTCAAATTCATGTTGAAAGTCATGTAGTGATTTCATCTGAATAGTAAAGGTGTCATTTATTAGTTGGTCTTGACTATCTACATGTACACCCATTCCATCAATACGTTCATGTGTTTCAAGTATTGCATCAAGAGTTTTCTGATTCAATTCTTCAATGTCTTTTTGTATTTGTTTCACATCATTAAGAAGAGTAACTTCCTTTTCAATTTCACTTTTCGCAGTAAGTTCTGCAACTTCACTCTTTAATACACTTATTGTCTGAGCCTGTTGAGCTGTCCACCATACAAAGGCAGACACCTGTAACACTATTGCAATAACTATACCAATACTAAATTTCATGGTCATCTTCATCTCTTTCTTTTAAAATTGTTCTCATAACATCACTAGCAGTATTTGGAAAATATCTAGGAGCGATACTATGAATCAAAAGTGCAGGCACACATAGTTGTAATAGTACCGCTGTTTTGAGAGCACGTTTCATATGTTGCCCACCTGTCATTCCTACTTCTTCTAGATGTAACTTGCACTTTTTACTTAACATTACATTAACTTTCTTCTAATCCACATTACTATGGCATATACAGTTATACCGTAAACCGTTGCGACTCCAATGTCTACAAGGTGTTCACGCATATGATAGATAAATTCTATCCCTGCTTGTACATCGCCTTCCATTATTCAGACTTCCACATAGTCCACACACCCCATGCAATTGCAATTCCAGCTGCAATCTTAGCGAGTGGTGCCATGAAAAGAATCATCAGTCCTAGTGCAACACATACTGCACCATCTAATGTAGTTCTTTCACCTAGTCTGTTTTTAATCCATCCTCTTATACCAGTTTTGGTTTTTTTGGTTGGTTTCTTAGCCATTTCTAGCCTCCTTTATGTATTTTCCATAGTTATCTTTATTCATAACTAGGAACATTTTTTCTGCAAGTAAGTTACCAGCAACATAATCTGCAAGGTAATGAAACCCTGCTTTCACTCTACCTAGTCCACACTCCTTTGCGGCTTTTATAACACCGTCTGTGTGTTCTGGAAACTTTGCAGAAACGTATAGTCCAACCAACATTGATTGTGTTGCATGTCCACTAGGATATGATTTTGTTTTGTTAGTTGTACTAGACATTGGTTTGATAGACAAATCAACTTCGTGTGGTCTATCAAGGTTAAATTGTTCTTTAAAATACCCAATGGTGGGTCTGGCCTGCATAACAATATCTTCCATTTCAGTATCGTGAAATATCAAACCATGTTCTTCACAATACTTTTCAATAGCGTAAAATGAATTCTTATCATGGTCACGAATGGACTGTTCATCTTCTGGAGTCCTATTCGCAATAATCTGTTTTACCTTATCTGCCTCTTTCTGTAAATCAGTAGGAGGTTCAGGTAAGGTAATCCGTTCATATAATTTTTCAGGAAAAAATTCAAACGCTTCAAAACTTAATTTGGGGTTTGATGTTGCAAAGTTAGTTTTTCTCATAACTGTCTTTGCAATTAAATCTAGTTCCTTTCCATCCCACTTTAGGACGAAAGGCATATTGATATCTGTCTGCATATCATTTAAGACTGCTTCGGCGTCTGGGCCCAGTTTCGCAATCTTTTTACCAAACTTCTTGTAACTCTGCTTAAACATCCGAATAAGCTCCGCCACAGTAATCTGTTTCTTGTTTCGTGCGTCATTGACCCTATCTAAAAAATGTCTGGTAAATTCTACGTCAATACCAGCGGCAGCATATAATCTATCTGCATATTTTTCTACGCCGTTTAAATCGTTCTTTGAAAGTTTTGCACCACCAGTTTGTGCATTCAAATCAGCAATAGGATGTACTTTGGCAAACTGATTAAAGGTTTTCATTACTTTACCTTTGAAAGTGCAAAGTCAGCCATTTTCATAAATTGTGCTTTTGTTCCATTCAACATCTTTTGTAGTTTCTGTTGATTAGAACGATTTACTGCGTCATATACTTGTGTAATAGCAGAGGCTGTGAACAAGTCCACTTTCATAGAACCATCTTTGAATTTAATATTCTGGTTCTGTTTTCTCTTTACAATATTCTTTAGAACATCTATATTATCTTCTGCAAGGATAGATGCACGTTCCATAGTAGTCTCTTGGACTTTCTGTGCGAGTTTTGTTTTCATTGCTTCTCTCTTTGCTTTCCGTTCCGACATTCTTTTGTAGAAGGTTCTTGCTTCTTTTGTTCTACCATCGTATGGGTTTTTCTTTTTCTTCTTAGGCATTCTCCAATGCACTGGATCATCACCAGTACCAGCAACAGCAGCACCTGATGCATTTGCTGGTGCATCCTCATCTACTTTTTTGAGGCCTAACATTGGATCGTCATAGAACCTTTTCATCATGTCATCAAATTTTAGACTCATAATAGATCCCCTATATCCGCTTCTTTAATATCTTCGGCAGAAACAAATATCTTCTGCTTTGTTTTCTTGTGTATTACTGGAAATACATCAACACCCAGAATTGTATCTGCGGCTGGTGTATCTTCAAATACTTCTACTTCATCGCCCTCTAGTGCATCTATCTCATCTTGTTCTTCACCAGATGTTACTACGTCTTGCACGAGAACATAAATTCCTTTTGACAACTTACCATTGTCAAGTGTTACTTCCTCAACGATAGTATCGTCAAGTTCCATGTCATTTTCTTGTAGATATTTAATGAACTCACGTTCAAACATCTTTTCATCCTCGACATGTTCTTTAAAGGTATCCTTTAAAAGAAACAATGCAGCTGCATATGTACCTAATCTTGTTCTTAATCCAGGCACCTTCTGAAATATTTTCTTAATGTTAAATACCAGTTTGTGTAGAATTGTATACGCATTCTTTTCAGATACTTTATACAATGTCTTATCAGTTCTGTTTCCATCTTTGTCGATGATGCCCATCTTAAATGCATCAGTCCTGTCAAACGGTGTTGTTAACAGTTTGATAAAACGGTAGGTAACAAATAAATCAATCGCTCTTCCCATTATAGTTTCTCTAATACCTTTTTAATATCTTGTATTTGTTCTACTTCTGGTATCTCACCATCTGGTAACATATTTAAAAATACCATGAATGTTTTAAGAACACTCCATAATTCTGGTTCAATTTTAAACAACAACAAAGTAGAAGCTGCGTCTGCACCAAAAACATTATTGATAACAATCATGTGATTAAGTATAAGGCGTTCTTTTAGTTCACCTGTTTCATTATACTTTCTCAATAAACGCTTAATATATTTAAAGCGTTTCATGTCATCATTGAATTCGGTTTCACCTTCACATTGTGGATTATCATAATGTTTAATAGCAAACATCGTGATATTGTCTTTACTTAATTTTTCAAACATAATAACCTTGTCGTTTTAAACGATTTTGGCTCTGATAAAATGAGTTCCTGCTTGAGTTTTTTCGTGCATGATTTCAATTGATCTTCCACCTTCAACTTTGTGTGAAATGCCGTCATCGTCAATTTTTTCGTGGTCGTCATCTTCTCCAAAACGTCCACCAAACTGTGTCAATGGCATAGAAACTTTGCCACCTTCACCAAGATCAACATCACCAAAAGAAATAGATAAACGTCCAAGTTTTTCTCTAAGTTTATTCATAGCGTGTTCTGGAACTAGATATTCTATATTTCCCATTGCACCCAAGAATGAATTAATTCTTTCAACTGATTCTGGTTTAGCGAGGTCGTTAGTGAAGTCAGAACCGTCTACTGGATAACCACCATCGACTGCTTTTTCAGTCAAATGTTTTTTAAACGTCTTCATCTTCATTTTCCTCTTCTTCTTCTTCCATGTCCAGATCATCCCAACTTACTTCATCCTCATCAACCAATGTAGCCTCTACTGGAGAGGCTACATCTTCATTTGGGTTGACTTCTAGGATTTCTTGAAGGGCTTCTGGTTTATTTTCAGGCATTGGTTTGCCATTTGCACCATATCTGATAGCCATCAAATTACTCCTTAAGCAATTGTTACACCATCTCTTGCAAGTACAAGCCACTTGCTGTTTGTAAAGATAAGTGTTACTGTATCATTTACATCAGCAAAAGTGATAGTTGAACCATTTGCAAAATTGGAAGGTGTTATAACAGAGTTACCACCATCAGCAATCATTGTGATGATTTTGATTTGTCCGTTAGAACCATCTGCAAGTCCAGATGAATGAGCACCACCAGCAGCTACAGTATTAATATGAGTAATAGATGTACCTGTTGTTGATGTTACGTCTGGGGCAGCAGAAGTGTTAGAAATTACCTGTGCAGCACCATCCAAACCAATCCAAGTTGGAATGTTTTGAACTGTGTCACGAACAGTAATCTTTTTATTGACAGGGTTTCCTGCTGGATCGTCAATAACGTGAAGTAGATCTTCGGCAGCAAGTCCTGTTCCTAGATCGTTTAGTGCTGTAATTTTTTTATCAGCCATTTGTTTTCTCCTTAATTGTTAAAACCCTCAACTCAGTGCAGTTTGCACTGCACTATCGTCTTGCGAGGGGATGCTACTGGCGGGATTCGCCTCACCTAATAGGTTTAGAAAAACGTCACATTGTTGCATTGCACCACTTAGTGCATTACCCTGTGCTGTCAACTGTACCTTCATATTATCTACATTTTGCATTTGAGTTTGAACCTTTTCAAAATCTGTCTGCAATTGTTTCTTATATTCTTCAATTTCACTGACACTTAGTGTCTTACCATTCTTTTTCATTAATCACTCCATTATTATAGTATTATTTATGCGATTGCCGTTAGTGTTCCAGCGGCTGCACCAGCAGCGGCACTAACTGCAACTAGTGAGTTCAATGTAGTTCCTGTATCTTTCAGTGTACCACCAGCAAGTGCTACGTTTTGAGCACCGATTGACAATACGTCATCTGCAACAACTGTTGTTCCACCAGCACCGATTGTAACTCTGAATGTCAATCTGTTTGTACCAGTACCAGATGTATACGCTGCAGTCAATGCTGCCGCAGAACCACCACCAGCTTGGTCATTAGTGATTGCAACTGTTGGATTACCAGTTACAGTTACCTTCTCGTTGTAAATTACACGAACATCAATGTTACCACCAGCACTTACGTCAAATGCAGTAGATACAAAATCTGTCGCAGTGATAGTTGCAGCACCAAGTCCGACAGTAGCAGATGTACCACCAGCAAGTCCACCGATAGAACATAGAACTTCTTCGTTACCTTTACCGTTTAGCACTACCCAACCTCTATCAGTTGCGAATGCCTCTTTCTTTTGTGCAGCAGTGAGCCACTTTGGTTTGGACTCATCTGCTGTTACTGTTGTTCCCCATAGGGCCATAGTCTTTCTCCTTATTAAAGATTTTACTCTTCTATTTATCTAAATCCATATCTCTTCAATTGAGAAATGGTCTTTGTTGGACTCAGATGATGAATCCCAATACCACCTTTGGTTTCCCATTCAATTATATTCTTCTTATAATCATCAATCAGAATATTTGGTTTACCATCAGTCATGGCATATTTCTGTTTGTCTGCTCTCTGTACTAGAAGTACTTTACCAGTAGGTTTTGCATTTCGTGATAGCCACTTTTTCTTGCCTGGCCTACTGTTCGCATCTCTATTTGAATATGCAGACAGAATGTTTGCTTGATACTTATTTATCAATTTCCACATTACCTGAGCGCCAGGCATCCAATCCAATGTTGCCCAGAAATCTTTCTTTCCAGTGATTGCATTCCAACGCTCATCTTTATCAGTTTTTGCAAATTCTAAACCAGTGAGGTTTTCATACCCACCAATGAAGTCACATAAAACCATATCCATATCACAGTAAATCTGTGGAAGCTCTGCTTCTTCAATGTTTGTGAGTTCCACAAGATATTTCATTGTTACACTTTATCCTTTGGTGCTATTTCAACTTTTGACATTTCTTTACCTGTCATAGTTTTACCATTCTTCTTTGGTTCTTCTTCCTCTTCAGATTTTGTTTTCACACCATCTTTCTCGGCTGCAGCTTCTGCCCACATACTAGAAATGTATTGTGCCGCTTTCATAGCAAGAGTTGTTTCTTCTTTTACTTCCTCTTTCTTTTCTTGCGTCAAAACCTTTGGACGAAACTTCTTCATAATTTCTTTATGATACTTAGTCATGTCTTTGTTACCAGCATCTACTGTGAGTTCACCTTGACTTGCACCATCATCATTGACATCAAAACCCATCAACTGAACTGCATCAAGCATCTTCTTTGCTGCAATTGCATCATTTTTGTTTTTGAACTTGTACTCAACATACTCAACTTTCTCGTTGACTTCTTCACTTTTAACTGCTTTAGAAATCGCCTTGCGTCTTTTGTGTAAGAACTTATCAGAGTCATCAACATCACCATCATTGTCAATATCTTTGTCTTTTCTGTCATCAAACTTTTTCTTGACGGCAGTAGGATTTACTTTATCAAGTTTTCCCTCTTCAGTTTTTACATCATACTGTTTTCCAGCAACAGTAAAGGTTTTTTCACCCTTTTCTTTTGCAGCTTGGAGGGCAGCACCGAAAGCATTACCTTCTTCTTTTTTCTTTTTATTTTTTGGTTCTTTATAACCACTAGCAAATGCAGCCTTTCTTTGAGCGTCACTTGCAAATCCTTCGTCTTTCTTTGCAGTAGAAACCGACTCCACTGCACTTTCAAGACTACCTTCTTTAGTTTTTAGATACTTAGGCATCTGGTTTCTCCTGTGTGTTTAGTTTATTAATTGTTTCTGTTGCCTTTGCAATCTGCAACTGCAACTGTGCGATACGAGTTTTCTTCTTATCATCTCGTGATTGATCTACCGCCTTGGCAGAATCTGGTTTGTCCATTTTCTTTTCTGGTTCTTCTTTGATATCTACAGGCGATACTGCCATATCTCCGAAAGCCATTGTAACTTTTCCATCTCTTTTATATAGATATCTTTTTGCACTAGTAGGACTATCTTTTCTTGCCATAGTAATCTTTTCTACTGTACCTTTACGAACCATATTCTTAGACTTGACAATATACTCAATAAAATCTTTACCCTTCTCTATTGAGGAGTCGTGTTTGATTTTAACAGTAGAACCCTTCTTCAGTTTATCAAAGACTCTAAGCAACTTAGGATCGTTCATCTTCATACCTTCAATTAAAGCATCTGTAATTTCAACTTCTTCAGCCATACCCATCTCTAGAGGTCTACCGATCATCTTTGATGCTCTGTTAGTTGCAATACCACGTTTTAGTTTGACAACCTTACCTTTTTCTTTTCTAAGGTTATTTTTTGATAAACTAATTGCATCTTTCTCATCAGATGCAAATGCAAGAACATCTCCACTTTTAACTGATACGACAGCAAACTTATTAGTAATTTCATCAAGTTCAACTTCTTCTCTCATTCCAAGTTCTTTTCTACGTTTATTGATCTGATCAATAAGTTTATTCTGTGCAGGCGAACCAGGCATAGCTTTCATTGCTTTGGTGTAGAGTTTCATTAACTCTGCATCCATAGAAATATCTTTCATTCTACCTTCATCAAGATTTTCATTTGCCTTTCGTAAAGCAGCTTCAACCTCTGGATATTTTGATAATCCATCTCTAATTTTTTCAATAGCCTTAACTGCACCTGTCATATTACCACCCTTATAACGAGGGTCATTTGCAATACCGATTGCCATTTTAACTTCTTTAGAAGAAGGTCTTCTTGACATAAACTTTTCATCAACTTCAACTTCTTCAGACTTTCCTTTATGTTGTTTCCACAAGTCTGCATCACCAGTAGTTCTTGTCTTACCACCAGAAATAAAAGAGTTAACTCTTGCATGGGCCCACTGTACAGGTGTTGTGCCTGGCCGATGTCCACCCTTCCATGCGGCAACACCTCTATCGAATACCTTCTTCAATATACCCAGTGAAATACCAGAAGCGTCTGCCTTCTTTTTTAAAGACTTATCTGCATCCTCATCAAGTTCAACTTCTTCTTTGTACATATTTAACTCAAATTTCTTATCATCAAGATTTGCAACTTGTACTTGGATTGCACCACCTTTACCCTTTAGTCTATAACTATTAGTTTTACCTTTAGATGGTTTCTTGGGGCCTGTTGCAACTTTGTCATCAATCTCTTTTGGATCAACTGTAATACCATGAAGTTTCTTTGCCATCGCATATGCATGTTGCATTGCAGATGAAAAATCTTTGTGGTAGAGGTCATACTTTGCCTCATCAAGTTCAACTTCTTCAACAACACAAGTGCATACTTCGTTTCCACAATCGTCACATGGTGCATATAGAGTTCTCATCTCTATCAGAATATCTTTCATAGTTCTTGAATATCTAGTCATTTGTTTCTTCCCAAATTTTTACGACAAGTTGCCCTGTTCCTTTTATTATTCTATGATACTCCATTTTGGGTATCTTGTAAATCTTTCCTTTTACTAATTCTTCTGGTAACTTATTATCTAATTGTATCTTCCAATCGTCACCATCTAGAACTGTAACTTCTCTAGTATGTCTATCTCTGTGCCATACCAGTTCTTCACTTTCTATATCATCTCCAAACTGTCTGATAATAACTCCCTTATCATAAGTTTGAGTATAAGGTTTTACCAAAAGAAATTGCCCCCACCACTCAAACCAAGTTGTTTTGCGTATCTTGGAAGATTACAACTCCAATATCCTGCCTTGGTTCTATCTGTTTGTTGGTCACAATTATGTCTTGCAGCAAAACTCTTTCGTGCTTCTTTATCACTTAACTTAACTTTCAGTCCACTTGTATCACCAAATGTAACCTTCTTGACATTACCTGTCTTTGGATCTTTTACATATACATAGTATTTCTTTGGCCCACCGACTTTAGGTTTATTTAATTCTACATCTTTTTCTTCAAACATCATAGGACAATCTAATGCAACATGCTGTCCTTGATACATATCAAACCTACCTAAGTCACCTTCCATAAGTTGTTTATCAAATCCTACTGGTTCATAAACACCAACTTGATATGCATCTCTTTTCTCTTGAAAGAATTCAAAATATTTTTCTGAACCCACACGATAAATGTTAGACTCAATCAAACTTGAGGTTTCACATTCATTACAGCAATCAGGTGTACCACAATTGGTATGTTCTGAAAACTTAATTACTTTCTGTCCTGGCGTCATATCTTGATGTAACTCCCTTTGAGCATCTGTTCCAATTTCACGAGAATCTTCTGTATCAGGTGCTTTTTCTTTATACAAATCAGGGAACATCTTTTTCATTTTATTTGTGTACTTTGATGGTTTAGTTTTTGCAGACTTATCGCCTGG
>Ga0181409_1001185_pt1 | contig 10084 bp, 25 predicted proteins | sample 32SPOviralmetaG_FD_130138 | JGI IMG/M metagenome (GOLD analysis project Ga0181409, IMG submission 130138) | Marine viral communities from the oligotrophic San Pedro Time Series (SPOT) site, San Pedro Channel, CA, USA - 32 SPOT_SRF_2012-05-30 | ecosystem: Environmental > Aquatic > Marine > Strait... | reverse complement strand
AGACATAACTGTAAGAACAGGAACTAATACTGGAGAACTAGAATTTTTAAATCCTGAAACTAAAAAATTTGAATTAGTAAATAAACCTGGTGTTGATCTTGGTGATTTTACTGGTCAAGGTGGAAATGCTATGGTTATCTTGCCAGACATAGCTGCTACAATAGGAATGACTATTGTATCAGGTGGTAATCTTCCTGTTGGTGTTGCTAGTGGTGCAGTTACTGCTGGTATATTTGAATATTCAAAATATCAATTAGGTAAAACTCTTTATGGAATTAACAAAGATGTATCTAACGAAGATTTATTAAACAGAGCATTTGTTGCTGCTGGAATATCTGCTGGTTCAGCAGTTTTAGGTGTAGGTGCAGCTAAAGTTATAAAAGGAACTACAAATTTAATTAAAGGTAGATTTCTTCAAGGTAGTGATGTTGCTATTTCAAAAGTAGAAGATGATATTTTAAAAGCTGATGTTGTTGCTGACAGAATTAATAATGCTTTAGATGGTGCAAAAATTAAATCAAATCTTAAATTTACTTTAGGACAAGCTGCAAATGATGCTGATATGTTAGCAGCTCAAGAGTCTTTTGAAAATATTAATAAACTTGGTTATATGAATGAATTTAGAACATTTAATCAAAATCAGGCTCAAGCATTAAATGATTATTATGGATTTCTAAAATCAGGTTTTGGAACGAATACAAAAGGAGCTTCAGAGTTTGAAGCTGGAAGTTTAATACAAGAGGTAATTAGAAAACAAAATCAACCAGTAATAAAAGATTTAATAAAAAAACAAGCTGATGCAGAAGATATTTTAGAAAGAGCAATAATTACATTACCAGATGGTAGTTTAAAAGAAACTGGTGTTGCCATAAGATCATCTATAGCTGAAGCATCAAATCTTTACAAAAAAAATGTGGCTATGGCTGCTGATAAATTGGCAGTTGCAGCAAATATTAAAAATGTAAGTACAGATATTATATATGATACTGTAGAAAGTCTTAGTAAAAAAGCTAAAGATAATTTATTAAAAATACCAGACACTAAAAATATTTTTAACAAAGAATTACTAAAAGAAGGAAATGTTAATCCTGAAGTTTTAAGAAATACAAAATCTACTTTACAATCTTTAATAAGAGATAAAGTAGAAGGAAAAGCTGCTGGTGAAACACCAGAAGTTAAAACATTACAAACTATAGTTTCTTCTATTAATAAGCAATTACAAAAATCTGCACCAAAAGAATATACAGATGCTTTAGATGAATTTAATACATTGGTTGTTAAAAATAAAAAATTATTAGATAATGAATTAATATCTAAAATAACTAAAGAAGATAATAAATTAAAAATATTTGGTGCTGAAGATTTATTTTCTTTATCATTTAAAAAAGGATTAAAATCTGATGTATATGCTAAACAAATGCATGATGTAATTAAAAACTCACCTGATGCTATGAAAGCATATAAAAATTCTATTAATGATTTTTATAAAATTAAAGTATTTAAAAATGGAAAAATAAATAAAAATGCACATGAGTCTTTTTTAAGAGATTATAATTCACCATTAAAATTATTTTTTAATGAAACTGATTATAATAAAATATCTAAATTAGGTGGTTTTCAAAAAACAATTGATGATGCAACTGTATCAAGAAATAATACTATTAAAGAAATAGAAAAATCTTTTGCTGGTAAATTAGAAAGATTAACTCCAGGTGAATTAGTAAATAAAATTTATAAAGCAAATAATATTGATGAAATAAGACGACTTAAAAATATACTCTCTAAAGATCCTGAAGTTTACCAAGCATTTCAAAGAAGTGTATTAACTGATTTAAATGAAAGTGTTTTAAAATCATCTGATAGACTTGGTATGAAAATATTAGATGCTTCATCATTTGATAAATATTTATATGGAGCTGGAGAAAGAGGATATAGAGTTGCTTTAAAAGAAATATTTGGAGATAATTTTGTTGGAAATTTAGATAATTTAAATAAAGCATTACAAATTAGTGCAAGACGACAACCACCAAAAAGTATGGGTGTTTTTGGTAGTGCTTTTTCAGATATTATTAGAGCAAGATTAGGTCAATTTACTTTAGCTGGTAGATTATTCACAGCATCAAGAAGAATATATGCAAAAGCTGCTGAAAGAGTAATGGCTAATGCTTTGCTAAACCCACAAAGTTTAAGAGAATTAATTGAGTTAAGAAAATTTAAATCTAGTGATAAACTTGCTATTGCTATTCTGTCTAAATTAGATGGTTCAATATTTATAAAAGATAATTTTGAAGAATCAAAACCATTTACTGCAATAGCAAATACTCTTTTTGGAGATGCAAGGAACGATTAATTATGCCAAGAAAATCTGCAACAGAAGTAAAGATTGATTTTTTAGTAAAAGAAATAAGGGAACTTAGAAATGAAACTAAATCACTTAGAGCAGATATAAACAAAGGAAAGGGTGCTATATGGATATTACTTATCATATCAGCAGTTGTTACAAGTGGTTATAATTATTTTATAAAATAAATATCTTGGCTTCAGATAAAAAAATTATCTCTGAACGACAAAAGAAAACATCAATTAAAGGTACTGTAGGCGAATATGAATCAATCGCTGAATATACTAGACAAGGTTATTTTGTAGCAAAAGCTGTAGATCCTGCTTGTCCTTTTGATATTGTTATCGTTGATAAAAATGGTAAAATACAACTCATTGATATAAAAACAAATACCTTTAGAAAACATAAAAAAGGTAAAAGTCTTAAAAATAAACCTAAAGGTTCTTATAGAATTTATAGAAGTCCTACAAAACTACAGAAAAAGTTAGGCATTAAATTAATAATGGTAGATTATGAGAGATAATAAAGTTTTAATAAATTTTCAAAAACAACTTGAGAAAAAATATAAAGAGATGCAATTGTTTAAAAATTTAAAAAAAGAAGTAAATACTGGTGCAAATGGAACACAGGATTATATTATAAAACAAGGAATTAATAAAGGTAAAAAGGTAAGTAAATGAACATAGCAGATTTATTTAAAAAAAATATTATTTTTATCCCTATAGTTGCATCTATAGTAGTTGGATCATTTACTGGTATTAAATATGTGCTTAATCTAACTCAAACTATAAACGAATCAGAAAAACACATTGTCAATCTTGAAAGAGATTTAACTGTTGCTCAAGATAAAATTGCAGAAATGAATACAAGACTTTCTTCTGCTGAAGCTACATGGCAGATGGCAGAAAACTTATATAGAACTCTTGCAGACCAAGTAAGAGAACATAGTTACGACATTAAAGACTTAAACAGGTAATGTATGGAGGTTCTCAGGATGAATTATTATTTTACAGGAATACTTATCCTAGCTCTTACAATATTAGCTTTTTTTGTAGAACCTGCTTATCCTAGAAACGAATATCTTAATGAGTATGGTGTAAGATGTGGTGAAATGGAAATAAGCACCGAAAGAAGAGATACTGATTATAATTATAGTGATAGTAATACACATGAAGATCAATATCTTAGATTTACTTACAGAAAATATTTAGGTACAGATTGCAAGACCTCTAAAGAAAATGTAGCAATTAAACAACAATTAGAACTAATGAAAATGTGTGGTAGAGTTAATAACAATCCTAGTCTTGCACACAATGAAAACTTTAGATTATTAGTATCAAAATGTAGAGGTGTTATTCCTACAAGAGATACTACTAGACCTGATAATTCTCAAAGTTTGTGGGATGATATGAAAGATGATTATAAGAAAGAAAACCCAGATATAAAACTTATGGGTGATAAGAAGATATTGAAGATGCCACCTAAAAATTATAAACTACCAGCACCAGAATGATTACAGAACAAACACATTTTAAAACAGATTTAAAAACATTAATAATGATAGTGGTTGGTATCTCTATTGCTGTTTGGACTTATGCAGAAGTAAATTCAAGAATAGTACATTTAGAAATGTCTAAAGCATTAATGGAACAAGACTTACTTGAAGCAAGTACACAAAAACCAATAGATCAAGAGCAATTTATGTTGATAGAAGATTTATATAAAACTGTAGAAAAATTAGAAGAAACTCAAGAGCAAAATATGACTAACAAAGTTAATATAGAATTTTTAAGAGATCAATTAGATAAAGCATTACATGATATAGAAAAATTAAAAGATAAACAAAGAGAGTTTGCTAATGGAAACAATCATTAATACAGTTGTTGCTCTTTGTATGTTTGTTGCAGGTGAACTTAAAGAACACCGGATACAAGATAAAATGTCAGATTGTCTTAAAGGTAAAAGAGAAGCTGAAAGAAGTGCAAACAATAATATTAAATATAAGTGTGGTAAAGTAGAAGCTATATTAGAAGATAATATTGATGGTAGTAAAAGTATAAAGAAAATAGTAAATAATGGATAAATATATATGTAATTTCTTTGGTTTTTTTGATGATATTCTTGCAAAAATAGATAGAGTATTTAGTAGTAAAAAAACTAAAAGAAAAAAAAATAAATGTAAAAATTGTCATTGTAAATGCCATTGTAAAGATGACTTACATTTACACCATGATGATAAAGATTTATGTACCTGTGAGGTTTGCAAATGTATGAAGAACTAAAAGAAGAAATAAAACTTTGTGAAGGTTATGTACCAAAGATTTATAAATGTTCAGAAGGATTTGATACTATTTTTTATGGACACAAGATAACACCTGATGATGATTACGAAAGTGATATAGAATACACTAAAGAAGAAGGTGAAAGAATATTTGAAGAAGATTTCAATAGAACACTACAAGCTGCTGAAAGATTAATAGGAGAAAGAAATATTAATTATATTGCTAAAGAAGTAATTGTTAATATGGTTTATCAGATAGGCGAAGGGGGTGTTTCTAAATTTAAAAATATGTGGAAAGCTCTTGATAACGAACTATATGGTGAAGCTAGTTTTCAAATGTTAGACTCACTTTGGGCAAAACAAACTCCTAACAGAGCAAATAAACTAGCAGCAAAAATGAGGAGTGCAAAGTCATAATGTGGTTAAGTATAGCATCTAAATTAGTTCCAGGCATGATTAAAACTGGTATGTCTATTGCTTCTAACAGAAGAAAAGTAAAAGAACTTCAATCTGTTGCTGAAATGCGTCATGCAGAAAAGATGGCTTCTGGAGAAATTGAATGGAAACAACAACAAATTTCTGCTCAAAAAAACGACCTAAAGGATGAATTTGTTTTGATTTTAATTAGCATCCCCCTCTTGATCGCAGGATGGGGAGTCTTTTCAGAAGATGAAAAAATTATTGAAAAATTAGATATTTTCTTTGAACAGATAAATAATTTTCCACTATGGCTACAAGGTTTAATTGTTGGTGGCTATTCAACTGTTTTAGGTATAAAGGGTGTTTCTACATTTAAAAAAAAATAAATGTCTGATAGTGTAGATATAATAAACGAATATAAAGATCAGGTTCGTATTCTGAAACAAGAGGTTGCAGAATTACAGGATGCTGGTAAATCTAAAGATTCTGCTAACAAAAGATGTTTGCAGAAATTAGAACACTTAACCAAAGACCTTGAAGATGCTAATGATAAGATCAAAAAGTTGGAGGAGATAAAGGATGATAAATGAAAATAATGTTGACAATAGTTATGTGCAGTACCATAGCAAACACTTGCCTAGACCCTCATACTTTTCCCAAAGTGTATGATAATTATTATAATTGTTTATTAGATGGTTATCAAAAATCATTAGATAAAACTAAAGAACTTGGTAGAGAAGAAGTTAATAAACATCAAATATACTCTAAATTTGGCTGTCAAGAAGTTATAGTTCCTGAACCAAAACCAAAAGTAAAAGCATGATTTATTGTGTAGTTTGGAAACAAGACGATAAATATAGAATGTTTACTAACACTATATTTGAAACAGAAAAGAAAGCCACAGAATTTAAAGACAAACAAAAGTCTATGCGTAAAAAACATGATTGCAGAGTTTTAGAATTTGATTATAAATACTTTAATGGAGTTGATGAAATAAATTAATATGGCAATAAACAAAGCAAAAATGAAATGTAATTCACCTAGACGACAAGTTCAGGGTGGTAAAAAGTTTGTTGTTAAAGCCTGTAAAGGCGGTAGAGAAAAGATTATTAGATATGGTGATGCCAATATGACTATTAAAAAGTCTAACCCTGCTAGACGAAAGAGTTTTAGAGCTAGACATAAATGTGCTACTGCTAAAGATGTATTTTCTGCAAGATATTGGTCTTGTAAAAAATGGTAAAAAAAATGTTGATAAAAACAATAGTTAAGCTAAGAATGTTTTATGCTGATGTTAGAGGTCATCATGGCAAAAGATGGGATTACGAACCATCAGAACATTATATGCGTAAAAAAAATAACAATAGGAGATAAATATGTATATGAAGAAAAAAAAAACTAAAAAAAAGAATAAGAAAAAAAACAAAAAGAAGAAATACTAATGAAAAAAGGTTATCACAAAACTAAAGATGGTCGTACAGTTAAAAAAGGATTGTACTATTACATGAATAAGAAAAAAAAGTCTGGGAAAAGTAAACCAGGTAAAGGTACTGTTTCTGATAAGGCTTTAAAAAGAGCTAAAAGAACTGCTAAAAAATAATTGTTATCAGGTGTAGTTGCTAGTCAACTGGGTATGAAGGTGGGGTAATAAAATTGTTATGCCTAGAAAAACTTGGATTAAACCTAAAGTAATTATAGTTGATATTGGTAAGTGTAAGTATTGTCATAAAGAGATGACGAACCAAGAAAGTTTTGTAGCCTTTTATCCTAAAGGTAAAGCTCATTATTTATGTATGAAGAAAGCAGACGAAGATAAGACTTTTGAAAATGAGTCTAAGTTTGATTGGTAGGGGAGTTTCCTCCCCCACAAATTTAATTAAAGATACTTTCTATCTCTAATAAATTTTTTTATTTCATTTAATGATTTAAAATTATTACCACAAGAAAAGTAACCTTCAATTATTCTATTACTTAAACCAGGTTCTCTTTTAGACAAACTCCACTCAGCAAGTCTTGGATAAGTTTTACTATATCTGGCTATAAATTTTTCATTACCAAATATAATTGTATATTCATCTTGATTCTTAGTTTTTGATGTTAATTTAGTTTTCATTTTTTCCTTTCTTTTTTTAAGGGAGGGTGCTAACCTCCCCTTGTTTTATTTATTCTTGGTCTTGATATTGCTCTTTAAGACCATTTACTTCACACCTTTCAGCTTCAAAAGTTTTAACATTTTCGTATCTGTCGCCATTCCACTTTTGAACAATGAAGTAAAATTGCTTGTCTTGTTTATCGTAATTTCCAACAAGTCGTCTGTCTAATTTACTGTTTTTCATTTGACCTCCTTTCTATGAAATAATTTTTTCATAACCCATTATATCATATTGAGTTTTGCAAAATTTTTAGAAAAAAAACTTTTATTGAAGAATAGACGATTGGAGTTTTAGGGTAGTTTATTTTAGGTGCGACACTATGAATACTTTTTGGCTTTTTAGGTATTTTTTAATATCCCCAAAATTTCTTAGCATTATTTAAATAATCTTCATTAGCATCATTATTCCAAAACATATGTGTAAAGTCTGGTTGAATGTAATCTTTAAGAACATTAGGATCATTACTTATCTTCATTAAGTTTTGCCTAACCTTAGCTCTTTGAATTATTCTAGGTATTCTTTTCTTAATATTTTCTGGTTTAAGTTCATCACAATTACCTGCATGATAAACTCTAAAATCTTTCTCATTTACATAACAAAGATAAACTGGCACTTCAAATACTGACCAATAAAAATCTACTTGTAATAAATTATAGGGTGAAGGTTTATCAGGTAGCTTACCTGGAAACCAAGACCTAGTTCCATCTTTCTTGACCATACCCCTTCTTGGCATTCTACATTTATCTTCAATGATAACCTTATCGCCTTTTAAATCTATATAACCATGAATAGGAATATTAATTCCATCAAACCATTTAAAGGCTTCTATTTCTGGTTTACAAGATTCATAACCTGGTATTGTTTGATGTGCTTTATGACAGTTAGCAATCATAGCTGGTACTATACTTTTATAATGACTTAACTTTTCTTGGTCATCAGGTGTAAGTGCAACTAATTTATCTAACTTATCTTTAACAGGAACAAACATTATTTACTTTCTTCCATTTTTTGTAATTGCATTTCAATAGCTTCATTAAACTGATTAGCTATTACATTAGGTTGTTGATATTCTTCCAAAAAATAGCTTAATGGTTTTTTTAAAAATTTACTTATCTTGATTAATGAAATTATTGGTATTCGGTTCTCACCTTTTTCATACTTACCTATTTGTTGAAATGTAGATTTAAGAGCTTCTGCAACTTTAGTTTGTGTTATAACAGTTTCTTTACCAGTAAACTCATTAATTCTTGTTTTCCTAGCTGCTCTTATTTTTTTACCTAAATCAATATAAAATTGATTATCTTCCTCAAAGTTTTTTTTATATTTGTTTGATATTTTCATTTTCTTTCTTTTCCTTTCCTTTTTTTTTAGCGACAAGTAGCCTAAAGTTTTTTACAACTTTTAATATATTAAGAACTAGATTTCTAATTCTTTATATTTAACAACAGCATCAGAGTTTTGATTGGCAACAATTCTTCTTACCAATTGTTTATACTCTAAATAGTTATTATAAGTATGCACACACATTCTGCTATCTACTGATCTCATAATATTCTTGTGTAGATCATTCAGTTTTTGGTACAATCTTATTGTACTGTTCGACCTCATTGTCATGCTCCTCACCAACTATTTTAACATTTGCACTAATAAATCTGTTGTCGGTGATATTTACTTTTGCAGATTCACTAGGCATTTTTTGATTATGTGCTTTTTTTGTAGCTTCTTCTACAGTTGCACCATCAAAAATTTCTTCAAAATTAGCTGCTAATTCTAAACTTGATGTTTTTAAAACTTTAACCATTTAAAATTATATTTCTGCTATAACCAGAATAATCTCTTTTAAGATCATTTCTTTGTTCTAGCTTTTCAATTAGAACACTAACTGAATTTTTACTTTTATAACCCATCTCATTAGCCATTTCTAAAAAAGTCGGACTATATTTGTATTTTTTAGTATAATTTTCAATAAATTGCAATAGCTTTAGCATTTTAGGTGTCATTGGTCTTTTACCTCTTTGTTTTGTTTTCATCTATGACTAACCTCCTTAATAATTCTGTGTAGCCATTGATGTCGTCAAAGCTATCTTTTTTATAATTTTCTGATTGCATAATTCTCCAACATTTAAGAAAAATCATAAATAAACCAAAGAATTTAAGGGGTATTTTAACATCTTGATTATTATGAATTGATAAATATTTTTCCATAACTCCAACAATTACATAAGAGGTATGGTCAAAGTGTCCATAATCATTTTGTTTTTGTTTTAATAATCTTTCTATCTCACTTATAAATTTAACATTATCTGACATAATTTCCTTTGTTGTCCTCACACCAATAAGCAAAAGCTAATTTATTTTTGTAGATTGGATATGTTTTTATTCCTATTTGTTTAAATTTTATTACTGATTGATGTATTTCTTCACAAGTGAGAGTAGTTTTAAATTTAAATTTATGTAAAACATATCCCTCACTTGTAAGCAAAGCCAAAACTAAAAAAACTACTTTCAATTAGAAAGGAATTTCTTTGCTTTGTGGTTTAGCTTGTTTAGGTCTAGGATCATTTTTATAACCAGATAAAATATTACCTGATTCGTTTATCCAACCGATTAAACCTTTTGCTCCACCAGCTTCAGGATAATTCATATCTCCAGTAAATTTATCATCACCTTTGAATAAAACTCCTACTTGAGCAAACACTTTAACAAACTTAGTATTGCCATCTCTTGATGAACCTTTGACACCAAGTATTGTTCCTTTGTTGCCATTATCTAAATTTACATTTCCTGAGAAATCAATTTTGATGGCTTTTTCGTTGTTGGCATCATAAGGAAATAAAACCCAATCCTTTTGCTTACCACTACCATTGTCTGACATTTTGTCCTCCATTT
>Ga0181409_1001184_pt1 | contig 10087 bp, 11 predicted proteins | sample 32SPOviralmetaG_FD_130138 | JGI IMG/M metagenome (GOLD analysis project Ga0181409, IMG submission 130138) | Marine viral communities from the oligotrophic San Pedro Time Series (SPOT) site, San Pedro Channel, CA, USA - 32 SPOT_SRF_2012-05-30 | ecosystem: Environmental > Aquatic > Marine > Strait... | reverse complement strand
GCTGGATTGATAATAGGCTACCTTTGCCTAGAATATTACTAAAAGAATACATTGTATTTCAGGTACCGCGTAATCTAAACTATCTATATAGTTTTGGTGGTATTTTAATGATATGTCTTATGACGCTTATCATTACAGGCGTAATACTAGGTATGCATTACAAACCAGATGTCAATCTAGCATTTGACAGTGTAGAACGTATAATGCGTGATGTCAATCATGGTTGGTTGATTCGTTACATTCATATGAACATGGCGAGTTTCTTTTTTATAGCAGTATATATTCATATGTTTAGAGGACTTTACTATGGTAGTTATAAAAATCCACGCGAGCTTATGTGGATATTTGGTATAGTAATATTCTTAATGATGATGGCAACAGCATTCCTTGGGTACGTTTTACCATGGGGACAAATGAGTTTCTGGGGTGCTACAGTTATTACAAATCTATTTAGTGCTATTCCTTTTGTAGGAGAAAACATTGTAACTTGGTTATGGGGCAACTTTAGTGTTGATGATCAATTCTTAAATAGAGCATTTATTCTGCACTGGCTAATTGCCTTTGGTATAATTGGTGTAGTTGTATTTCATGTAATTGCACTACACATAACAGGTAGTAACAACCCTACTGGTGTTGAACCAAAAGATACCAGAGATACCATTAGTTTTGCCCCCTATATGACACAAAAGGATTTGTTTGCTAGTGTTGTATTTTTAACAATATTCGCTATGATGTTGTTCTTTATGCCAAACTTTCTTGGACACCCTGACAACTATATAAAAGCAGATCCACTTGTTACGCCAGCGCACATTGTTCCTGAATGGTACTTCCTTCCGTTCTATGCAATACTAAGAGCTATCCCAGACAAACTAATGGGTGTGCTTGCTATGGGTGGTGCTATTGTTGCATTTGCCGCACTACCTTGGTTGGATAGGAGTAGTGTAAGAAGTTGCAGGTATCGTCCTGTTTGGAAATGGTGTGTATGGATATTTGTTGCAGACTTTCTAGTACTAATGTATGTGGGTGCTATGCCTGCAGAAGAGCCGTATGTTACAATAAGCCGCATAGGTACAGCATACTGGTTTGGATTTTTATTCGTACTAGCACCATTAGTAGGGATATTTGAAACTCCAAAAGAATTACCTTCTAGTATACACAAAGCTATGGAGAAAAAAGAATGAAATCAAAAAAATTCACAATGGATGATGTAACAGAAGCTGAAATAGTGTGGAAAGAAATGGTAGCAGCGAATGAGATGAAACTTCTTTCTGTTTTTAGGAAAAAAGGTCTACATTTAGCTTACGAGACTGCTGAACATGATGCTTGGATTTTAAAAACTCTTAACGATAAAAAGCAAAAATATAGATTTAATAAGTGTAGTAACTTAATAATGGTAGGAAGTGGGATATACCCTTATTCTATGTTTGATCTTCATAGACAGTTTCCTCATATTAAACAGGTGGGACTAGAAATAGATGAAAAAAGAGCTTTAATCAGTAGACTCTTAGTACAGGCATGTCCTGCAAAAAATGCTATTAAAATAGAAACAATAGATGCAATTGATTACGATTATAGTTGGTTAGGAATGGATGATTTAATATTTATCTCAGTAGATGTAGATCATAAAGAGATTATAAAAAAGATTATAGAAACAAGTAAGGCGCACGTTAATATTTGTGCGCCTTACGATAAAACCTGGTTAGCTAACCTAATTAGGTCTTTTTCAGTTTCCTAGATTTTTTGTTCTTGTAAGCAACTTTACCTTTTTTCTTCTTTACCTTAGGCATAGAACGTTTAAAGGCTGAAGGTGCAATACTCATTTTTTTACTGTTTTAACAGTTTGAGAATAAGGATTTTTGACTTCTTTAATGGTTAGAGTATCACCTTTACGGTAGTACTCTTTTGTTTTAGCCATTACTGCTGGGTCATATTCTTCGCGCATACCATAACGATTATCACCGATTGGTGCTACTTTTCCTTCCCCAATACCGCTTCCGAATGATTTTCTAGCCATCAGATTATCTCATATCTTTGATGACTTTACCACCCATACCGCGTGTTACGTCTTCTTTAGCAACACTGACTTTACCAGCCATGTTACCACCAGATTTTGGTCCACCTGATACAAATTCCCCTGCATCACCGGATGTATCCATAGTGTCTGGGCCTTGATCAATTAAACCTTTTGCTTCTTTGAGCATCTTTGTCTGGCCAGACATACCTGCTTTACGAGGATCATTTGATCCTTGGTAAGAGGTGCGCTGAGTTCCGCCTTGGGCAGGACCAGATACAGAAGCATAGGAAGCTTTTTGTTCCATTGGTTGTTTTGCTGTTTTTGAAATCATAGCCATGATTTATTCTCCTTTTATAGAATTATTATGCAATTGTTGCAACAATCACTTCAGTTGCGTTACCAACGTTTGCAGTATTTGGTCCACATAACATTGTTTTAATCTGTGTTGATGGTGATGCTGCTCCAGCCGCTGTATGATAAGCATTTGCTCCGAAGAGTGAATAAGTTGCAAATACGTTTGAATTTGAAACAATAGCTTTATCAACTGCTGCTTGACAATAATGCATCTCAACCTGGTTTACGCCAAGTGCGTTAGCGTGGATACCGTTATGAATAACAGCGTGCTCTGCATTAATGAACTTACAGTTACGGAAGACAAGCTGAACATCATCATTACCTGATTTAGTAATAGCTGCGTTTGCACCTGCTGGGTTACCAGTTAGTACGTTGTCTTGACCTTTAATTGTTAGGTTTTCAAAAGTGACGATGCCTGAGCAAGCGTCAGCTAGGGTAACACCTAATGCACCACCGGCTGCTCCGTCAATAATTACGTCATCACGATCACCCATGCCTTTAAAGCAAAGGTTAGATGCTGTGATAGAAGTAGGCGCTGCGTGAGTGCCTGGATAGATTTGAATTGTGTTGTCACCCTGAGTCAAAGTTGTTGAATCAATCTCTGCGATTGTTGAAAAGTTTGAGTTAGGGCCACCGATATTATAGACTAATGCCATAGTTCTTCTCCTTAGAAAGATTATTTATGTTGTATTTTCACAGATATTTGAATATATGTCAAAATTTATTTTTTACGTTTCTTACCTGCCGAGCTAAGTGCTATTGCCACTGCTTGTCGGCGTTGGGCTTCTTTACGTGTGATACCTTGTTTTTTAGCAAGTGTACCAATACCCTTAGATCGAGCTTTAGAGGGTTTTTTCATAAGCTCTTTAATATTACCTGATACTGTTTTTTGTGACTTACCACGTTTAAGAGGCATTCATCATCCGAACTGATGGAGGAAGCATATCATTGTCTGCTTCTTCAGTATCATCTTCTGCTAATTCTTTCATTTTAGCCATGTGGGTGTCTTCAATGTAAGAGTGTTCTTCTTCCATTCCCATTTCTTTAGCCAATTCCATAATCATATCAGCATAATGCTGAGTTTTATCAACCATTTCTGAAGTTGCAGAATTTGCTGCAATTGCCTGTTTTTCAACTTTAAAAAGCATATCATGTAACATAGCAGATTCGATAGCTGCGTCTGATACGGTAATGTCTTTATATAATGCTACAGCTGATGGACAGATATCAAAATGCTTAGTTTGATAATCACCTACAGTAACTTGATCTTCTTGTATAACGCCCATATCTACTGATTCTTCCATTTTTGGAGAGTCAGAGTATACTAGATAATCTCTTGCACCATTCATATACGCTGAACATTTTGCAAGTTTATTAGTCCACCACGTAGGTAAGGCCGCTTCCATAGCAGGTAGTGATTCTAAAATATCATTAGCATCTTCTATAATTGTTTTACACATTCTGCGTGAGGATGCTACATCAGTATGTCCATCTTTTTCAATCATTTGCGTTTCCTTTTAAAACCGATAGGCTTAGAATACTTTATAGGGAATCCAAGCGAACGTTCTTTATTAATATGTTTCTCTAAAGTAGAGTAACTTAATTTTCCACCTGTGGCAAGTTTTCTAATTCGCTCATTACGGCGAATACCCTGATTAGGGAATCTTAAAAACTTAAATTTTCCAATTTTGTTTACTAATTTCATTATTACTCCTGTGTATTTGCACCTATCCTAGTTACCGCTCCGCTTATTAAATTTTCTTCAGTTTTTTCTATAGATGATACAATCTTACCACACTGGGATTTACATAAGCTAAAAGATCTTTCATAGCCCTGTAGAAAATTTTGTAACTTACTCCAATAATCATAACTCAAAATTTTCTCTAAGGGAACTTCAAATCCGTTAAACATGCGTTCAAACTTAGGAGGATAATAAAAACGTTTTTCACCTTGATCATAGTAGTGACCTCCTGTCCAACAACACCTAAAAACTAAACCTTCTGGAGAAATGTACCACTTATCCCAGCTATCCCAAACACAGTGTATTTTTCTTTCAGCACTCTCATATGCCTTAGTTTTCTTAGAGTGGACAAAAGATCCTGCTTTAGGAGCAAATACATCCCTTGATGTTTTTACAGTAGAAAAAGTAGTAAAACCTGCTTTATTTGCTAAAGACCTTGCCTCTTCTACTTGATGCTTATTATGTTCAAAGACAATATACTTCCAATGAACTTGTGGACGTTTAGTTTTAATAACAGAACAAGCATTGTTAAATACTTTCTCAAACTCGGTATTGATTCTGTATATATGATGCGTATCATGTAACCCATCCAGGTCAAAGTTTATAATGTCGTTACTTGTTAGAATGTTGCCTACGTCTTGCCAATAACTTTCATCATGTATACCGCCATTAGTATGAATTTTAATCTTAGTTCCTTGTGACTTCACATACTGAATTATTTCTCGGAACTCTTTATTCATTATAGAATCCCCAAAATTACCATTAAACATTAACCATTCAATATTGTGTAATATTTTAGGATAAAATAGCTTTTTAAAATTATCTAAAGAGATAGTGTGTCTTTTATCATTTAAATTAATAGATAAAGGTTTTTGTCTATGACAAGCAGGACATTTAGCATTACATCTAAAAGTTAATTCTGTAGTAAGTTGTTTAATCTTATTCATTTAGCTAGGTCTTGGACAAAGAACGTCAATTACGACTGTTAATCCTGACGGCAATGACGGGTCCGTTATGGTAATAGAGGCGGCAGCAGGGGTATAAACGAAATCATTATTGGAACCTGTTAAACTATCAGGGGTCTGCCTAACTCCATCTACAAAAACATTTACGTTTGATATGTGTGTAGGTCGTTGATTAGTTCCAGGTACTTTTGCATGAAATACATTAGAAGATCCTGTAGAAGTAGCCACGTTAACTTGTTTAACTAAACCTACTCCTGCGTCAATGTTAGCAGAAACAACATTAATATTAGCGTTTAATCTAGTAAAGGTTATAAAATCATTTGAGGCCGCTACCGTAGTATTGGCAGCAATCCTAGCCTGTAGTGCAGTATCTTCTGCCTGGAACGCTGAAGAGTTAGCAGTAATCCTTGCTTGTAGCGCAGTATCAACTCCTGCTAAAGTAGCTACATTATCAGTAATAGCAGTATTTAAATCTGCACCATTGAACTTTACAGTAGCGGCAGTTAGAATGCCTACATCTAAATTACCAGCAGTAACAGGGGATATTGAAGTATTTGTAGCAGGGTCTTTTGTATCAGACACCTTAAAGGTTTTTGCTGATTCATCATAGAATATAGCCGCGTTACCTTGATTACCACGATTGAATAATAAACCTACATCACCTGCAGGAGCACCTGTTGCAGAGTTGGCTAACATCAATAAACGATCTTGGACTACCATATTAACAGAGTTTGCTGTGGTAGTATCACCATTAATTATTAAGTTACCAGTAATGATAACATCATCAGCAAAAGTAGTAGTAATATTGTTTGCTGCGCGACGGGCTTCTATTGCATTAATCTGTGTCTGAATAGCTCCTGTAACACCAGTTAAATGACCTAACTGAGCAGAGGTAGTTGTGCTTACTTCTATCTTACCTCCACTACCTGCTATTAAAGCTCTTGACGCAGTTAGGTCCGAAGTTAGAACAGTACTTATTGCTCCTGCAATATTAGCTACACGACGAGCTTCTACTGCTACTACGTTACCAGATACGGAGTTAACATTGGCACGTTGCGCATTTACGTTACCTTGAACAGCATTTATATTAGCAGTTATTTGAATATTATTAGCTGTTAAGTTTGCTTGAACAAGATTAACTTGTGCAACGTTATTAGCATCACTAGCTAGGTGCCTTAACTCAATAGCAGAATTAGCTAAGGTTCTACCCGTTATAGATCCATTTGCAAGTTTCTCGGCGGAAACTGCATTAGACCCTAATACTGCTGATGTAATTCTAGTTAGTGCCATTCTTACTCCTTAGAGTCTTTATCGTCCTCTTCAAGTTCTGCAAAGAACTCTGCTAGGAAATCTTTTTGTTCTAAAGGTTCTTCTTCTTCAGATTCAAAAAACTCTTTAATAAAATCTTCTACTTGTTGATCTACAGAGGGAGGTTTAAGTAGTTCATCGTATGCCTCCTCAATACAAGCTTTTTTTACAAACTCTTCCATCCAAGCCACATCATCTTCATTGTCAATCAATGTTACGTTATCTAAATACTGAATCTCTTGTATGATAGTAGTGTTACGACGCTCATAAAATACGCCTGTAATTTCTCCAGCAACTAACTCAGCAATTTTTGGTTCGTGTTCTCCTATTAGTTCAAAAGGAAAGGCCCTAGTTATCATTGGACCTTTAACTCCATCCTTAATCTCACGATACTCACAAAATACCATTTCTTGGTTCATTTCATCAATATTAAATTTAATATATTCCATAGTTTCCCTCTTAAGTTTTAATTATATAATTCATTGTTGTTGATGGGATAGCGACAGTATGTGTATGTCCACCCATAGTTACATCATTCATAACAGTTACACCCCCTGCATCTTTAGCCCCCACAGAAACAGTAACTTGTCCTAATGTTCTTGTTGCTGTTGAGGAATCTGTAGTAGCTTTTTGACCTGAAGCTAATTGACTAGTAGTTGTTGCTCCAAGTGATACTGCTGACCCTACCATAGCTACAACCCTACCTCTTAGATCAGGAACTTCAAAAGTTGAACTTCCATCTCCTACTCCGTAAGTAGTAGAAGTAATACCAAATAAAGCTGAATAAGTTGATCTAGCTATTGCCTGTCCTTGACAAAGCAACCATCCAGCAGGTGCACTAGCTCCCGCCCAAGCCATGACTGACCCCGCTGGCACTAAAGGCGCAACATCAGTATCCGTGCCTTGGATAGTTGCTTGGGATATTAAATTAGCTGACAGTGGAGCGTATTTGCTACCTTGATCAAAGATAGAAACACCAGCGTCTTCAGCAACGCCTCCATGAAGTTTAACCATTGAGACGTTAGAAGTAGCATTACTAGATCCTAGTAGTATAGCTGCGTTAGCACCATCAGCAGTGCCTACTGCTAAATGGGCGTTATGTCTATTAGCAGGAGAAGAAGTAGTTATATTAAAGGCAAAGTTAACTCTGTCACTAGTGACACCACCGGTAGCAATCATAGTATTTACTACGGACCCATTTGTTGGTGGTATGCCTACATCAATAAAATCAGCTTGAGTATTATTATTTGCTACATTTAAATATAATCTGGCATTAGAAGATAATCCTCCTGTACCAGTAGCAGATACTGTAGCAGTTAATTCACCTATTTCATAATGATGCACATTAGACATCATGGCAACAATACCGTTTTCTACACGGTTTCCTATGCCTACTCTAGTAAAGTTTCCACCTACAGGAGCATCTTTTTTGTGTACAGAATCTGCTATATAAAGAGCTGAAACATTAGAATTAGCATGACGATATAACATACCATCTTGCTCACCTATAGAGGCGCCAGAAGAGCTTAAATTTAAAGCAGCAGGTGCCGCAGATGATCTAAAATTAGTTAACAAAGAACGCAAGGAGTTATTAAACTGACCACGGGCTGCATTAAGCGAGGTTCCTGCGGTAGGTTCAATGTAGGTATTGGAATCTGTTAATGCCATTTATACTCCTATAGCCGTTACCATTATTGTAGCAGAACTATTTGCGGGATAGGCCCCCGACGCTGATCCTGCCCCTGCATAGACAAGTTTAAAAGAGATCGAAGTGGCAGAAGCAGCTGTAGTGACGACTAGTGCAGGATCACTTTCAGCATCGGTTTGAGTTAATATTGCATACGAGATAACTGGTCTATTTAAGAATCCAGCAGATGAAATATCAACAGTTTTAGGCGCCCCATCGTAAGTTACTGTTTCAGTAAAGTTTATTGTATCTCTTTCTATAGTATATCTAAACTTATCAATTGTAAAGTCAAATTCATTAGGCTTTGTGTTGTTTACGATAAATTTTAATTGGAACTGTCGGAAAGTTCGAGAACCAGCTTGGTAGGTTATAAAACCATCATTAGTAGATGATGCTGTGAATTCATCAATCTGGACGGCACCCTCAGCTCTTCCATTAGTGCCTGTAGAAGCGTAAAGATCTGTGTTTGCAGATGTAGAAGTTCTTATCTGTACTTGCGAAGAAACTGCCCCTAAAGTTCCAGCAAAAGTATCTGCTGACCCTGTATCGTTGAACTGGGTAAAGTTTACTAATTGATAAGAGTTTCCTGATACAGTAATATTAGAAAACGCATTACTACCTGAAGGATCTCCGTTAGCAAAAAATACAGAACCTAATTCTATCTCATCAGCGTCAATAGTTCCAGCAATTAGAGCATAAGAATTAGAGTTAGCATAATCACCTTGGTCTAAAACACCAGAGGAGGTATAAGTAGTAAATCCAGAAGAGTTTAGCGCAGTACTTCTTGAAGAGTCTGTGTATAGCTGAACTTGAGTAGCACTTACTCTATTTACATAAAGTTCTCTATTATTTATCTCATCCATACCTAAAACATCATGAATAATAATTCTATTACCATTTACTAGTCCGTGTTCAGATCCTGTAGTTGTAACTACGGCAGGAGATGCTTTTGTAATAGCTGAGATAGTCATCACATTACCAGTATATTGACCAACGTTCCAGATAGCAAATACATTACCAGTTGATCCTCCTGTCATAAAAGTTTGATTATTAGCATCAAAACGAGGATTTACTACAGAAGCATTTGATACTCCAAGCACTGTTCCAATACCTCCAAAGTTTGTCTCTTTTAAAACATTAGCGGTAGTAGAAGCTTCTGTAACCCCTGCTATAAAGGTTTCATGTGTATCAGTAAATTGTGTTTTAATTTGTTGAGTACCTTCAATCTCAACAAATACAGAGCCTGTCACTAAAGAGCCAAAGTCTCTAATTTTAGTAGTATATACGCCATCGTCATCTACTAATAAGTCTGTAGGAGATCCTCCAATAGCAGAAAAACCAGAAGCAGTACCGTTTGCATTATCTGTTTGATTACCATTAGTAACTACTGTTCCACCATTAGTTGAATCTGTAAATGATGGGAAATTAGATTCTCCATTGTTTCTATTAGCAATACCTGCAAAGACAACACTAGGAGAATCTTCATTATAAGCTGCTACAACTGTTGATCTGTTAGGACGAGTTGTTGTAATTCCTATACCTGTAACACCAGAACTAAAGTTACCACTAGTATCTCTTGTACGGGCTAAATATGTAAAAGTACCAAAAGTATCAATCGGTATTGATTTACGTGCGGTACCTGCAGAAACAGTTACAAGCGGGTCTGATGCTACAAAGTTTTCTAAGTCAATAGACACAGTTCCGGGAGCACGACGGATTACAACCTCTTTTAAATCAAGATCTAGTAAGTCTCCAGAATCAGCTCTAGGATAAGTCCATAATAAGGTAATCTGGTCAGTCTGCTGACCTCCTGTAAAATTAAATACATTTTGAGGTGCCGCTGTCTTACCTACGATATCTTTTGATATAGTAGCGGTTACGCCTCTAAGAGATTTATTAAGAGGCACTACCCTAAATACAATAAAGTTAGTACCTGAAGTTGTTCCTCTATTAATACCGTTTACAGTAAAACGTACTTTACCATCATCATCTACTCCTGTAGCAGGTACTTTAACAGT
>Ga0181409_1001177_pt1 | contig 10118 bp, 7 predicted proteins | sample 32SPOviralmetaG_FD_130138 | JGI IMG/M metagenome (GOLD analysis project Ga0181409, IMG submission 130138) | Marine viral communities from the oligotrophic San Pedro Time Series (SPOT) site, San Pedro Channel, CA, USA - 32 SPOT_SRF_2012-05-30 | ecosystem: Environmental > Aquatic > Marine > Strait... | reverse complement strand
TTGTTAGTACTGGTCGTTATGTAAGTGGAACTGGTCTAAACACATCAGGAAGTGGATATATTAAATTAAATGCAAATCCAAATGATGTAACCACACCATACATTGATATTGTTGAAAGAACAGGTAGTGGAATTTATGATGTAGATTTAAAGGTTCGTGTTGGTGATTTAAGTGGTGTAAATGTTAGCGAATTTGCAGAGTTTGGTATTGCACCAGCAAATGCAGGGTTTGGTATTTATACAAGTAATGGTTACTTCACTGGTGGAATAACTGCAACTACAGGTTCTATTACTGGTCAATTATTCGTACATACAGGAGTTGGTGCAAGTAATAGAATTATAATTGGTACTGATGTAAATGGTAGTAACGATGGTATTAGTGTTAATGATCATAACTATTGGTATACTACAGGACAATTTAAAGTAGGTTCTGCAAACAATTTTTTATCACACGATGGTAGTGGTGATATACAAATACAATCAGAGAAATTTGAATTAGATTCAACAGACTTACTGATATCTTCAACACATGCATCAATGAGTTTAGGTCAAGATACCGATCCAAATAATGATGGTGGAGTAAAACTAAAAGGTTCTGCAGGTGGTAGTATTGGATTGGGTGGTGTAATCCCAACAAATTTATCAAGTAATGGTATCTTTATGAGTGGTAGTGGGGAATTCAATTTACAGAAAGATGCAAATGAATATATAAGATTTGATTCAAGTGGTTTAGAAGTAAAAACAGAAAATTTAAATGTAAATACATCTACATTTGATGTACAAACAGATGGTGGTGGAAAAATTGCACTTGGTACAAATGCATCAACATTTGGAACTGAAGGAATATTCATGAGTGGTAGTGGTGAAATTTCTATATATAGAAATCCAACCAATTACTTAATAATGACTGGTAGTACATTTGACCTTGCTGTAGATAATTTACAAGTATCAACTTCAAGACTTGAAGTAACATCAAGTGGTATTGAGATATCATCCACACAAGCCTCAATGAGTCTTGGTAATGATAGAGCGATTAACCTTGATGGTTCAGGTAATGGTGCAATCCAAGTTGGTAATGGTGTTTCAAGTGTAACAGATACAGGTGGAACTAACAAAGGTGTATACATTGAGGGTGATGGTGACTTTATATTCAAGGCAGGTGCCAACAAATATTTACAATTCAATGGTGGTGATTTAGATTTAAGAACTACACGAGCAAAAATAAGTGGTAGTAATATTGAGATTGGAACAACTAATTTTGATTTAGATGTTTCAACAATGAGAGTATCATCATCTAATAGTGGGGTGATTGCATTAGGTGCAACACCACCAGTTGCATATGATAATGGTGATGGTTTTTATGTGGATGGGACAGGTAAGTTCTTAATTGGTGATACAAGTGGTAATCATATTAATTTTGATGGTGGTAGTACATTTAATATCAAAACAACAAATCTTGAATTATCTGCCACAGACTTAGATATATCTTCAACTGGTAAATCAATATCACTTGGAGAGGGAAAAATACTTTTAGATGGAGATGGTGGAACAGGTGGAGTTCCAATAATCAAAGTTGATGGTGGTGAGTTAAGTGGTAGTGAATTCTTCGTTTCTACTGCAGGTGCATTAAGTGCAAGTGCATTCCTATTCTCTACAAACTTGGCAGTTGATACCAATGCAACGATAAACTTCGGTGAAAGTAATTATCAATCATTTGCATATGGTAGAGATGATAGTATGAAGATAGTAACAGGAGACTTTAATTTAACCACACCAAAATTAATAGTATCATCTTCTAATAATGGAGTGATTGCTCTTGGTTCAACACCACCAAAAAGTGCAACTGCAGGTAGTGGTATTTTCTTAAAAGGTGATGGAACATTTTTATTTGGAGACATAAGTGCAAATCATATAAACTTTAGTGGTGGAACATTAAGTATAAAAACTGCAGATATAGATTTATTAACAACAGGTGCAAATAAAATCAAAATAGATTCCACTGCAAGTACACCAGTATTTGCATTGGGTTCATCTACTTTAAACACAAGTGTTAGTGGAACTAATAAAGGTATCTTCATGGATGGTACTGGTAACTTCTTAGTACGAGGAGATGCCAATAATTTTATCAAACTTGATGCAAGTGGTAATACCTTACAATTAAAATCCGATACTTTTGCATTAGATGCAACAACCATCATTATGGATAGTTCAACTAATAATGGTAAAGTTTCATTAGGTGTATCACCACCAACTGCCTTTGATAGTGGTAATGGATTTTATGCAGATGGTCAAGGTAGATTATTAGTTGGTAGTTCTACAGGTTCAAGGATTTCATTTGATGGAACCAACACACTTAAATTAGTTACAGATGATTTCCATTTAAGTGGTAGTACAACATTACGAATGAATAATTCAACACTTATATATGGTGCAAGTGCAGCATCACAAACCTTAACGAGTGGTACAGGAGTCTTATTAAATAGTAGTGGACACTTCAGAGCTGGTAAAGGTAATGGACATAGAATATCGTGGGATGGTGATAATTTGATTATGAGTTCATCTACATTTTTCTTAGGTTCAAAAGGAAGTGATAACGCATACATCAGTAGTTCAGGAAATAATTTAGAAATCAGTAGTAGTGGTTATGCATTATTACCAGATGGACAAGCAACATTTATGACTGGTTCTAATCAAATTAGATTCACACCAGAGGGTAATATTGAATCAAAAGATTATTTACTTGAAAGAAGTAGATTGTTCGGTGCAGGTACAGACAATTCAACCACAATAACATTAGCTAGTCAGACAAGTATCACATCAGAAGATGATAGTGCTGAAATTATAAAAGGTGACGGAAGTAATTCCTTTGCATTAGTGAGGGATGTTTATGTTACAAACTTAATAGTAGATAATGGTAAAACTTTATACACAAATGGATTTAGATTATATGTAAACGATACATTAACAATTAATACCACAGGTTTAATAGATGCCAGTGGAGAAAATGGAACTGATGGACAAGCTGCTGGCCAGAGTGGTGCTGGTAAAGCTGGTGGTACTGGTGGTGCTGGTGGTGCTAAAGGAAAAAGTGTTTCAACCAATTTAACAACAACATTAGTAAGTGGTAGTGATGGTGGACAAGGTGGAAATAGTGGCCCAAATAGTGGTACAGCAGATGTAACTGGTGGTGGCGGTGGTGGTGCTGGTGGTTCAGGTGGTATAATGTTTATAGCCACAAGAAAAATTGTTAATAATGCGAATACTGGATATGGATTCAAGGCCGATGGTGGTAAAGGTGGTGATGGTGGAGATGGTGATGAACTTTCCCCATAACATAAAATTTAATATAGGAGATATTATATGGCTGTAACAAGTGCAAATTTAGGTGGTAGTGGTGGTGCTGGTGGTGCCTCATCTGCAGCATCTGGAACCACAAGAATAAATGTAATTGACCCACACTTAGTACAGATGATGAGAGATGTATTAAGTGCTGAAGATAGTACTGGTAGATTATCACCAGGTGCAGGTGCATCTGGAGGTGGTGGTGGTGGTGCCATGGATAATAGTATAAGTGGGGGAGATTTAGATGGTGGTGCTGGATTTAGTGGTGGTGCAGTAACAAGAAGTATTATACCAGGTAACTCTGCTACTGGTGGAGCTGGTGGTCAATCTGCAAATGGAACTGAATTTGTACAAGCCTCATCCGCTGGAGGTGGTGGAGGTGGTGGTGGTACAGGTGGTGCTATCGTAATAATAACCACTACACCTGTATCAAGTGTCGGTACAAGTAATACGGCAAGTTATAGTACTTCTACTTCAAATGGTAATATTTCTACAAGAAAAGGAAGAGGTGGAACTGGTGGTGCAAAGGGTGCCTTAACTGCTCCAGCTTCTGCGGCAGGTAGTAATGGTAGTCATGGTTCACATGGTAAAGAAATAATAATACAGGTTTAGGATATAAATGGCTAATTTAGACAAATCAGGAATATCAAGTGGTAATACAATCACAACGGCTCATATAACTAATTTATATGATGCACTAACTGGTACTATTACTTTTGATAACATCAATATCAAGAGTTTCAATTCTCTTGGGATAGATGATAATGCCACATCAACACAGATAACAATCTCAGATACAGGTTTAGGTATTAATGATACTTCACCTGGTGTTGCATTGGATGTTGATGGTGCAGGTAGATTTACTGGTAATATAACGGCGTATTATTCTTCAGATATAAGATTAAAAGATAACATCAGACCTATAGAGGATTCACTATTTAAAATCAGTAGACTACGAGGAGTAGAGTTTGATTGGAATGAAAAGGCAGATATCGTTGAAAGAGAAAAGGGACATGATATTGGACTGATTGCACAAGAGGTTGAACAAGTATTACCTGAAATTGTAACTACTCGTAAAGATGGATTTAAGGCAATACAATATGATAAGGTTGTATCTTTATTAGTTCAAGGTATCAATGACCAACAAAAACAAATAGAAGATTTGAAAAAAGAATTAGATGAAATTAAAAAGAGGTTATAGAAGTGGCACTTCAAAGTGGTTGGAAAATACTAAGTATTAATATTACCGATGGTGGTAGTGGATATGGTAATTCACAAACCTATACTCTAAATGCAAGAACTAAATCAAAACATGGACAAAGTTTTGCAGGTACTTGTACAAGTAATGGTAGTGGTGTTATCACATCAACAAACATCACTAACAATGGTGAGAACTACTCAAGTGGTTCCACAACATTAGGTATATTAAGTGCACCAGGACATGGTGCAATGTTGATTCCTACGATTGGTCAAAATGTTTCTATGAGTATATCAGATATAAACCAAGAAAAAGGTATTGCAGTCAACACTGCAAACTCAGATATTCATGATTTATATCAAGACTTTTCATCAGTCGCTGGTGAAAATACAAGTGGACAAACCGTTCATGATGAAACTGATAATAAACCTAACTTTGATTATGACCAAGGAGGCCCAGCTAGTGGTAGTGCACAACATCCAATACACTTTGATGAATTTTATGGTGCAGTATATGACACTTATGGTGGTGGTGGATGTTTATTGATTGGTACTTCTATTACTTTACAAGATGAAAAGGGTAATACTTTTTATAAAAATATTGAAGATGTAAATGTAGGTGATACCATTGTTGCATATCATAATGATGATATTCCATTAGACTTTGATTCTACAGATACTTGGGGTGAGTGGAGTGATGATGATATATCAGATACAAGAGTAGTAACAGGTAGTGTTAAACATTTATATTTTGATTACTATGAAAGTTATTATAGAATTAATAGTATTATCAACACTACAGAAGAACATCCATGGTTAGTGAAAAGTGCTATCAGTAGAGGTGAAGAAGGTAGTGGATATATCTATCAATATAAAAGAACTGATGAATTAGTTCAGTATGATGACTATTTAATAAGAGATGATTTAACAGAAGTACAAATTGTCACTATACAAAAAGTAGAGGAAGAAGTAGAAGTTGTTAATTTAAATTGTGAACCTTATGATGTATATTTTGCACAAGGATATATGACTCATAATGTTCACGCGAAATAGAGGTTATTATGTTTGATGTTTATTATAGTACAGGTGGTGGTTCATTAGTTTATGGTGGAAGTGATGTTTGGGTTAATAAATGGTTAAAAGAAGTTAGTCCAAAACTTACATACCCAAGTAAACTATTGATACATCGTAATCGTATAGATGATTTAAATGTGGAGTTTGATACTGATGTTGAGGTAGTATGGCAAAGTGATGACCCAATCAAGTTTGAACAATACATAAAAGAGTGTAGAAGAATCAATATACTTCATGGATACTACACACCACATAAATTAATATCTGAACATCGTGATAAGATACATTCTAATGTAGTTCATGTTAGTTTAGACTTAAGTTTACAGGCAGGGTTTACTTTGAATCTACCAAGATTGATGCACTTTGCCTCATCAAAAGAATGGGAAAGAGATGTTTTGAAATGGTCAAAACACAAGATTTGGATAGGTGTACAAAAAACACCATTACATAAAGATTTTGATTTAATTGATATACCGAATTATTATGAATTTGAACGAAACAAAGATATCGTGATGAATGACACTATTGGTTTTGCCGCCAGAATGGAAACGAGAAAGGCCCCACATTTCCTATTAGAGCATAAGTCATTTGCATTCACCGATATCTTTGATGTTCAAGAGTGGGAAAAGAAACTAAAAATTAAATTTTCTGATACAAGATTCTATCAATTTAAGTATCAGTTCTTAAAAAAGTTTTTAGATAGAGATGATTGGGGAATAAGTCATTCTGCACATTTGAATGAACCTTTTGGATATAGTATCTTTGAGGCAGTTGACTATGGTAAGTTACCAATATTACCACACAATTGGTGTGACGATATACATTACCCATTTAGGGCAACCACAAAGGAAGAGTTTGATAAGTGTGTAGAAGAGATAAAAACATTATCAGAATCACATAGAAAAACTTTACTTGAAGGGTTAAGAAAAAATTTAAAAAAATATGACAACAAAGAAGAATGGATTGAAAAATATCTACGAATCTACAACGAGTAATATTTATAACTATGAGTACAACAATAAATCAAAACTTATCATTAGGAAAACTAAGAAGAGCAGTTAGTTCGTCTATCTCAAATTATACGACTGCCAATACTTCATTGGGAAGTGCAGGTGGTGGTGGACAAACTAAAATGTCTGAATTTTCAGTTGATAGTGTGGATAATACATTAAATGGTTTTGCCTATGTTGATGAACAAACATCTGAGAATTATAACTTGACTTTTCAAAATGTTGGTAGTAAATTCTTAAGTAAAATTGGTTCTCGTAGTGATAACTTTACATGGACTACAAATCAAAGTGATGCATTTAATTTATCAACAGATAGTGGTTATCAAAGAACATTTAGTGGAGGAACCATATCAGATTTAAAAACCGTACTTGCAAGTAATCTTGTTGGTAATAGTAATTTTGCAACTTGGACAAATGTTTCTACACCAGGAACATGGACAAAGGAAGTTGTAGATGCAGTTACGAAACACACTTATAGTGGTGGTACACCAAATACAGACCCTGCAGGTAGTGGTTCTTCGTTCGCAGCACAGATTGATGATGGTGCATTGACTCAAACTATTAGTGTTGATGCATATTCTACTTATGAAATTCAAGGAAGATTTTATAATACGAGTGCTGGTGATAGAAATATACAAGTAGTTTTAAAAACTTCTTCACATACATTTGGTAGAGATGGTGCAAACAATACAAATAATTGGAATTTGTTTACTGATAACTTTTTTACGAGTGGTTCTACTTCAGTAGATTTAAGATTAGAATTTACAGGCAGTGCAGGTAATATTTTTATTGACCACATCACATTAAAGAAGTGGGCAGGGCCACAATACAATGACCAATCAGTAACAATAACTGGTAAGTATCATGATGATGAACAATCAGACGGATACAACGACCATGCAACAAGATACAATACTGCAATAACAAAAGCTGTAGAAATTCAAGACACATATGGTGGACAAACGGTTGCATGTTTCCTACCAGGTTCAAAAGTATCTACACCAAATGGTGATAAGAATATAGAAGATTTGGATATGGGTGATGAGGTAAATACATTTAATATTAAAACTTTACCTGATGAAAATATGGGATATGATAAATGGTCAACTTGGACAACATCTTCAATAGATGGATTTGAATCAAGTACTGCAATCATTGATAATTTTTATTTTGATTATGCCTCACATTATTACTCTATCTTTAGTAAAAATAACAATACAGGACTTAATTTAGAACTTAAAGTTACTGGTGAACACGAATTATTAATAAAAGATACAGATAATATATGGAAGTGGATGAAAGCAGGTAATTGTAAAGTTGGTCAATATTTATTAGGAGAAGATAAATCTGAAATGTTAATAGACCAAATATCAAGAGTAGAAGGTGAAGTTGAAGTTGTTAATCTTGATGTAGAACCATCAGATGTATATCTTGTAAATGGAATATTAGTACACAATAAAGGAACAAACGACGCACCATAATGGAAAAAATAGTTATAAACATCGGAACACCTTGTGGTTTAAATCCACAAAATTTACATTTAGTAAGGGACTCAATTTTCAAACAACCATTATTAACAGATTTTTTTGAACCAAGATGGCATGTAGCAATAGATAATTTAGTTTGTAGTAAATCAGATATAGAATCAAGTCTATTTGATGATATGTATTCATTTACAGAAACAGAATGTGGTTGTTGGGGAAATCAAGTTAAAAATGCATTAATGGAAAATATAAAAGAAGGATGGGTTATACTCGTAGATGATGACAATGTTTTACACTATGATTTTTATGTTACACTTCGTGAACTATTAATGCACTTAGATGAAGAATTTAAGTTTATTAACTTTAAACATGATATAGGTCAAAGAGAAAGGGTTAATTTAGATAGGGATTCAACCATTAGTGGTACTGAAATAATTAATGATGATAATGGTACACAACATTTAAAATATGCTACTGCAGATAGTGGACAATTTGTATTTCATCACTCTGTATGGAAACCATGGCCAGTAAACAAAACATCAATGGAACAAAAAACAAAGTATGGTATTATACCAACAGATAAAGTACAAGATGCAGACCACTATTTTTATAACAATGCATTTCAAGAAGACCAACACAAATATGGAGATAACAAGAGATTTTACTTTTCAGACCATGTTGCAACATTTTATAATCGTTTGAGATGGTAAGATTATATTTATAACAAAGAGGTTTTATTATGGGGTTATTAAATCAAGGCTGGATATTTGACTCATTACTACATAATGGTGATGAGAAAGAACCAGTAAAATATAGAGACACACACGGAGCAACACACATTTACTTAGGTGGTGGTTTATTGTTTTATACAATACCATACTTTATGAAATCTCGTAATTGTGTATGTTTAGGAAGTGGTGGTGGTTATGTACCAAGAATGATGATTGCTGCCCAATGGGATTTAAAAGAATTAGATGTGTTTACTGATGATATATTTGGTATAACATATGTTGTTGATGCAAAAAATGGTGTCAATGGTGAACCTGATTGGAATGACGAGAGTTATTTTGTAGAAACATTTCAACCAAAAGTAATAGAAGCACTTACAGATGATGCCTATTATAATTTTTTCTTAAGAAAAGATGTTAAGATAGATTACTTACATATAGATGCAGGTCACTCATTTGAACAAGTTGAATTAGATTTTGAATTATATAGTGAAAGATTAACTGATGATGGGATAATCACCATTCATGATACTGATGAAAAGTACTTTAAAAATTTAATAGTACCAAAGGGTGAAAAATTTGATGATATGTCAGGCCCATCAAAATTAATTAAAAAACTTAAAAAGAGTAATGAGTGGGAAATTTTTGATTTCTTTGATTTTAGAGAAAAAACTAAACTACCATTCTCAACAGGAACAACTTTAATTAGAAGGAAAAAATGAATAACTTTGTACAAATAGAAAACAAGGGTATTAAAGAGTTTAAACACTTAAATGAGTGGCCTGAAAAGCAATTTGATTATGAAATCAGACAAAAACATCTAACACCTTATGTTGAGAAAAGAATGGATTTGTATCGTGCACAAGATAAAGACTTCTTTACAAAACAATTTGATAAAGAGTGTTACTATTTAATTAAGTTGTCTGAGTGTGAAAGATATCAAAATGAATACATTGATGAAGAGATAAGTAGATATTATCATCAAGTTCCTGATAGTGCAAAAATTACTAATATCACACAAGAACTTGAATATAGAGTTACAATTAAACAATGTCTAAAACATACTTCACCTGAAGTTGAACATGAAGTTAGAAAAATAAAAAAATCTAATAAACTTCTAAGTCCATATCAAGAATTAGAACAACGAGTCGTTATTTTAAATAAACACAATAGAAATACAGATGTTTGGTATGAGAACATGGATAATGATTTACAATATGGTAAAGAGGAAATAAGAAAAAGACTTGATATGTTAAACTCTGATTTGAGACCTGAAACAGAGTC
>Ga0181409_1001174_pt1 | contig 10134 bp, 8 predicted proteins | sample 32SPOviralmetaG_FD_130138 | JGI IMG/M metagenome (GOLD analysis project Ga0181409, IMG submission 130138) | Marine viral communities from the oligotrophic San Pedro Time Series (SPOT) site, San Pedro Channel, CA, USA - 32 SPOT_SRF_2012-05-30 | ecosystem: Environmental > Aquatic > Marine > Strait... | reverse complement strand
ATTAACGTGTACACATCATGTTGATGAATATAATGATCAACAATCAATGTACCGGGGTATCAAGTTTATTCCAAACACATTCCCATCCCTACACCGTCACTGTATTTGTGACTCTTCTTGCGTGATGCCTTCGAGCAGTACTTAATTCATTGCGTGCAGATATCTTTCTTTTAACCATAATAGTGGGACCTATAGATGAGCCCGTGGTGTCAGCAGGGCGACGAGGGTTATGGGTGGTAATGAGTGATTGTGAGAACTCATACCGTAAATATTTCGGAGTGATCGTTGCAGTTCCTCCGTACGAGACAGGACCCGCGACACGCAGGAAAGAGTAGACCCTGCTGTTCTCCTGTATTTCCACTCAGCATCACAAACTCTTGGCACAACAGCGTTACACAAGCCTAATTTTGTGTAGAAGCATATATCACGACGTTCGATCCACAGGTGGAGAGCACGAGAGTTCTTTAACTTTTCTGCACGGGGTACAAAGGGAGCAGTAAATCGCGTGTAAGAAGCGACACACCGGATACATTGGGATGAATTCATGTGCGCTGATGACAGAAATCATACCAATCGCATTGATATGCTCGTGATAGAGGGCGTCGTTCACTAGTCTTGCAAAGGATTGAGTCAGTTGCGGCTTAGATAAAATTGGCTTAATGTCGCACTGAAGGTAATTTTCTGAACCGAAGAATTTTGACGGTCGCATCTGAACGACTTCATTGCTACCACTTAACTGGGAAGGTAATTGCCATTTTTGTGATGTGAAACTCTGCACACCTGTCAAACAGCGATTACAGCGTGGCCCCAGCATAAGTATGTCTTTGGCAAGGTACCGTAGTCCCAAGTCTTTTACAAGCGCGAGCTGCCATTGCTTTCTCCGTTGCAGATTTAATGGGTCATTGAACGAGCTATCACGTTTTTCGACGGTATTATGACGCTTAACGCTGTCACTCTCTGGTTCTTCGTCTACATGGCGAAAAAAAATGGCAGCAAAAGCATACCCGTAATTATTTTCTTTACTTCCATCAAGACGCTTGTAGAGTATGTCTTTGCCACACGACATACATTTGTGTTCCGTTGTGTATACACCCGAAACAAGTTTTGAAATCGTGCTGGTTCCCATGAAACGGAAAAAATATTTGGAAAGCGTCTGCAATTGTAATGCTTTTAGTGACAAGCGTGGAACAATCTGGTGCGATTTTGTCCCATTCAATAGTAAAATCGGACAGTCTTGTCTGCGACATATACGGCGTCCAGCGAGACAGTCGGTATTTTTGCGCCTTCGCTTGACTTTGAGAGTTTTATTGCCATCTATTCCAATGGTTTCGCTTGCTCTTTCAAGTTGTTGAGATCCATGGTCATTTGCACCATTAACCCTAGGGATGCTCGCCTGCATATTTCATGTCCTCAATTGACAATTTTTATTTCGCAACGCGTTTTTTGATTGGTCAAGCTAAAGCAGGGTTTTAAAATTAAAAACCCCTGGCGAAATGTTGTATTTTAAAATACTGAATTAGGTCCACAATAATCGTATTTCAATATACGAATATATCGTGGAATAATTTTGGTGCGCAGATTTTTCGTGTTTGAAAATACGCGACCGTTGGTACACGTAGCAGTATTTTTGAAGGCCAAATGTCCTCGAGGTTAGAAACGTTTTCTGCATTTAGGCAGCCTTATTGCAAATATTGCAACTAAGTGCGCGCGCGCGCGTGTGTGTGTGTGTGTGTTTGCGTGAAGTAAAACCGAAGGCATACAAGCAAACCGTGAAGACAAAAAAAAAGCAGCAGATCCTTTTCGCCCAAAACGTTGCAATGACCCTCTTATGTGCCCAATTTGTGTCTACAAGAAGGACGTGCGCGGAAACAAAAAACACCAAGCATACCATCAGTTTTGTCCGCGCATGCAGGCGATCAAGCATTTCATACCATACGAAGTTGCATGTAAGTATTGATTGTGACAGTTTGGCTTTTTTTGCAACTGTTATTCGACAAATTTTTTCTTGCTTGTGCTTTGTTGTGCGAATTCATGATTATTTGCTCGCCATTTATTTCGCATTTCGACTCATTCACTTTTATTGATTCATCATTTGTGCCCGCTGCTGTGTTTATATTGTAAGTATTGATTGTGGCAGTTTGGCTGTTTGTCTGTTTGTGCAACTGTTATTCGACAAATTTTTTCTTGGTTGTGCTTTGTTGTGCGAATTCATGATTATTTACTCGCCATTTATTTCGCATTTCGGCTCATTCACTTTTATTGATTCATCATTTGTGCCCGCTGTTGTGTTTATATTGTAAGTATTGATTGTGGCAGTTTGGCTGTTTGTCTGTTTGTGCAACTGTTATTCGACAAATTTTTTCTTGGTTGTGCTTTGTTGTGCGAGTCCATGATTATTCACTCGCCATTTATTTCGCATTTCGGCTCATTCACTTTTATTGATTCATCATTTGTGCTCGCTGTTGTTTGAAGCTTTCACAATCAGAAAAAAAGTTGAAGCCATTACAACTGCTTCAAAAGAAAACCCGGAAGATGAAGTCAAAGTACAACGATTTTTCAATTCCATTTTTGCGCCATTTCAACGATCATCAGAAACCTTAGGTTCCAAATACCCTTTGTATCGAAGTGGTCGTTATCAATGTTTCGTATCAAGAGTAGCATCACAGTACATCGACTGGAAAGTCTGTTCGGACAACTCATCACATGAAATGTGCACGAGGGTGAAAAGGAGCGCAGCGCATGCCGATTCTGGGGTTCCTTTTCCTCCTCCACAGGCCCAATGGCATTTGAAACTGCAAAATGACTCTGGCATCAATCGTGGTGGTGATGATATTGGTGGTTCACGACGTTTAAAGTTGGTGGTCAATTGCGCATACCTTCTCAACGAAAATAAAGTTCTTGCATTTACCAAAGAATCTTCTGATCGCATCCAGGAGTACTTTGGAAAATTGCATAAAGCGCAGCTGTATAAGATGTTTGAGAATCTCCATACTCGGTTCGACGAAAGCACTTTCATCACGCGTCCAATTCAGCAAAAGTATGAGTTATGCCGGAGAGTATGTCCAATTTTGATGCAGTGCAAGTTGACTGATGCTTCTGAGACTGATGAAGAGACTTCGTCCGATTCTGATGCTAAAGTGATTGAGTTCCCTTATAACGATGCTTTTGCTTGGAACTTCGATACTTCACTACTAATTGGAACTCCTTCGTACAAAAAAAAACTAGAGGATTTCCTGAGCATAATGCACCCGGCGCTGCACTATGCTTTCCGCGTGCCAGTATGGTACCGATTTAAGCCACCAGAACCAAAATCAAAAAAAAGAAAAGGCAGAGTACCAGCTGAAAAAAAAAGCACGGTCATAGCGTGCAAGCAGTGCAACTTTAAATATCTTTCTCCAGTAAATGGTCGTGACGTGCCGTGTCCACAGTGTTCTGTGCAAAAAAAACTTGAACTTGAGAGAGCTACAAAGGACTTTCGCCAACTTTTTACGGACGCTGAACGCGTTTTTGACAATGTTGAATCGTATGACAGGACAGTTCGTAAAGATGTATTGTTCCTCAATAAAACCAAGGAAGAAGTCGCGCAACTAGAGGCCAAAAGTCAGAAGACTGTCGAAACAATCAACGAAATAGTTTTAACCGTAAGGAAAGCTGTGAACAGTGCGAATACCAAGTCACTCGATGGAGAAAAAGCCAAAGAACACTCCGAGAACTTGCATAAAGCAAGAGACACGCTCGAAGCACACTTGCAACAGGCGAAAGGTATTCATGCTCAAGTAAAATGTCTTGTTGACCTGTCGAACACGACACCAGCGGGAAAAGGAGATAGGGTCGCACAAGTGCAAGAGCATTTCCAGTCTATCAAAAATTTCAAAGCAAAGATTGAGGACATCAAAAAAAACTTTGACCGAGCCGTCACGGTATACAATTCGGCTAACCACGACTATGACAGCGATGAAGCTTCGCAAATTTTATCCACCGCTCTGTCCGACCGTCAAACAATTGATGGTTACGTTAAAGATATGTCCGCAATAGGTTCTCAAGCTCGGGAAATCGTTAGCGACGTAAAAGATGACAAGGTTTGTGCAGAAAGATATTCAGGAAAAATGGATCAATTCGATATGGATAAAATTGTAAACGATGCAAAGGAGGTTGCAAAAAATGCGAAAACTGCTTCCTCGTTACTCAACCAAGTTTCTAGACTGCAAAGAAATCTTCAGTCAAACTTGGCAAACAATCAACCAAAGACAAAGCGCAGGCGCAGATATTAATCATTTCCCTCATTCATGCATTGCATACAAACATATGCTAGGTTGTAATCTTCAGTAGAAACCACTGAAATATCAGAAGAATTCAGTGATTTATAAAATTTATAAAAAAAAAACCAGTACATTATTACGTACTTAATGATGAAAAATAAGAATACATGCATCTAGACTAGATTGAAGTGTAACAAGTAGGTAGTGATTCTGATATTCTGATGGTGGTGATAGTGAATGATTCACATGCATGTCAGATGTTAAATCATGATATAATTATGATACTAAGTAAGATTGAATAGATGATACTACCCCAGGTAGTAAATAATTCTTACAGTAACCAGTTAAAAAAACACATACAAGTGCCACTGATATTTAACGATACTTTCAAAATCTTACTGAAATTTCATGATATATTTACTGATATTTCAAGAAATTTTCAGGGTATTTAATATTTTATGATATTTGCACAATCACTGAAATATCAGTAATTTCAGGAGCCGAGAAATCTTCAGTGAATTTGAAGATTACAACCTGACCTGTGAGTATGTCAACATACATCATATGTGTCAGATGGCTATGCGTATGACAACATACATCACATGTGCCAGATGACTATGTGTATGTCAACATACATCACATGTGTCAGATGGCCTGTGAGTATGTCAATATACAAAAAAAATTGTCAGGTGATCAACGCGAAAAATAAAAAAAATAAAAGAAAGAGTGACCAACCTTAGGATTCTAATCTGTTGAGTCCAGCTTTTTACTGTTAATTCAACTACGGCACTTATTATTATTATTATTATGCATACTGTGCATGCACCCACTCGTACGTTGCATTCATACATACATATGGTAGAATTGACGACCTTTATTTAATCAAAAAAACAGATAAAACTTTAAATCACTAAAACTAAGGACTCAGACAATATATTTGGGTTCTGAAAAAGGGTGACGACCAGTGAATCCATTCTGAGCTTTCTTATTGATCAGAAGTAAATATCACATCATAGATTTTATGAAAATTCATTTCGAAGAATAGTCGAAAATATCACATGATTTTGATGTACAGATCAATACACATGGGATATATCACGGTTTTCATCCTTTAATCAGAATTTGGATACATTGTCTGAGTGCTTAGGCATGTAATCAAATATTTTCCCATACGAAAACATCCAAATTTAACAGTTTTTTCGAAATATGAATGTAATATAGGAACCTATTCAATATATTTCGGGGAGAGGAAGTGGAATCCAGAACTGTGTTCAGATTTTTTGACCCCGTTTCATTCAAAAGTTATCCCCGGATCATTGGTTTGATTCGGGGTCATCAATTCTACCATACATAGATTCACTCATTCCCTATTCGTTGAATGTGTTATAATCTTCAAATGCACTGAAAATTTCTCGGTTTTTACTGAAATTACTGATATCTCAGTGGTTGCGTAAATTTCATAACATTTCAATAACGTGGAAACATTAACCATTACTCACATGATGTATCGTTTGGGGTATCGTTACAGAAAAATCTATCATTTCTTGGGAAATAAATATTTTCCCTGACTTTTTGAACCAGATTCAAGATCGGAATCTAAATATTTTGGAATAATTATCGAATCAATACAAATGCATTATCTAGGCTCCCGAACTGAGTGCCCAGGGGGTGAATTTAAGATTTAAAATATGTTTTTCTATGTGAGTAATGGTTAACAAAATGAAAATATCATGAAATTTCAGTAAGATTTGAAAATATCAGTAAACATCACTGGTATTTATTTGTGTTGTATTTTTTAGCGACTTACTGTAAGAATTATGTACGTGTATCATGTGTGCTAGTGATATTAACTTATTTGCGAGGACACAATCGGATGTAAAATTCTTTGACTACGGACTTGTCTCGTTGCGTTACACTACTGACCTCGTAACTTTTGAGAAAATCCGATTTTAGGATTTGTAATTCAGTTAAGCAATGGATATACTGTGATCATCGCAACAGAGTCCTATAATCACAACTGAAAACCAAACACGATATTGAGATTCAACACCTTTTATTCAGACGAGTGATGGTTATAATAACTTACTGAATTCTTCTGATATTTCAGTGATTTGTACTGAAGATTACAACCTAGCTCATTCATACATTGCTTGCATACAAGTATTCACTCATTCCTACATTGCATACATAAAAACATAAGTATACTATAGCGTTGTGCTGACGGCGTTGCGTCGTGTGCGCTTGCGCATTGCATACATGTATTCACTCATTCATGCATTGCATACATAAAAACATAAGTATACTATAGCGTTGCGCTGACGGCGTTGCGTCGTGTGCGCTTGCGCAGTTGGATTGATCTCCGTGGCGGAGTGTTCGCGTCAGGATGTGTGCGTTTAGTTGGTGATTGTGGCACTGAGATAAGCGCTAACAATTCTTGCTGAAATGACTCGTCCGCGGTATCTTTCGGCTCCAAAGTGAAACGACTTGATAAGGCGCTGTTTGACAGGATGCACCCAATGGGGATTGGAAGCGGACGTTGGGTCAATATAAAATCGTTTAAGTCTGCGGCATGGCGTTCTTGCAATTTGGCATTTATCGCGTCCACCGACTTTTTGCCAAATTTATCTGCAACGTGTGCGTTGAACTTGATCAGCACATGACGGCCGTTTTCAGGCGACCGAAACGGGCAAGATTGGAGGCAACAAAGTTTCTGTACGGCGCGCCTTTTCGACAAACATTTTTTGACGAATACATTCATCGTTTTAAATCTTTCGTCTCCTGTGTCCACGTCAGGGTTTGCCCAATATTTACACTTCGATAATAGTATCTTCACCGAAGTGCTGATAGACTGGAATGAAGTGAAGCATAAGTCGATTGCCCACCAAAAATATAACGCGCATAGATAATCGTTTGGATCACCTGCCACACACGTGAAAAGTCAGATGGGGATTAAGATAAGGGTAAGAGTGGCGTACGTACTTTGCTGAATCGCGATGTATCCTGTCAAGTCATTTTGCGGAAACAACGTTTCATGCGAAAACACCGAATGAAACGTATAACGTGGTAACATTTGAGTCAGAAACTTACGCATTGGTTTGATGTAAGCTTCGAATTCGTTGAAATCGAAGTAATATATTTTGCGTTCGCAAACAAGCGCAAAAACATCGTGCGTCCAGTTTTTCAGGTCCTCGTCTTGATGGGTTACCGTCATTACCAACGCTGTCATTAAATTTTCTGAACTTGGAGTGATGTCGTGCAGAATTGCTGGTTTGACCAGTTTGAATTCGTTGCTTTCGCTAAGAAAGCTGAAAAGAATATTCAGGCGCAAGACAAGGCGGCCGTCGTCGACATACTCCTTGAGCTTGAGCATGGTTGACTTTTTTGTTCGCTCGAGCACGGCTGCATGAGCCTCATTATCAAACACGCCGTTGCCATGGAACTTTTCCTGTAGGTTTCTTATGTAGAGTACCAATTTTTCGGAAATGCCAAGACGAGCCAACGTATCTTTGCTATCATGCTTTCTAAGGTGATCATTGAGCAAACGCGAAAGTTCTCGGTTCATCATTGGCGCCAAAACCAAGTTTACCTTTGAAAATACATAACCTACATTATGCCAAATGGCCACGCGTATGTCAACATACATGATATGTGCGAGATGATTTGTGCGTAATTCAACATACATCACATTTGCCAGATGACCTATGCGTCTGTCTGCATACATAACATGTGCCAGATGACCGTGAGTATGTCAACATACATTATATTTTCCAGATGACTATACGTATCTGTATATACAATATATGTGCCAGATGACCTGTGCGTATGTCAACATACATTATATGCGCCAGATGACTATGCGTATGTCAACATACATTATATGCGTCAGATGACTATGCGTATGTCAACATACATTATATTCGTCAGATGACTATGCGTATGTCAACATACATTGCATGTGCCAGATGACCTGTGCGTATGTCAACATACATTATATGCGCCAGATGACCTGTGCGTATGTCAACATACATTATATGAGCCAGATGACTATGCGTATGTCAACATACATTATATGCGCCAGATGACCTGTGCGTATGTCAACATACATTATATGCGCCAGATGACTATGCGTATGTCAACATACATTATGTGCGCCAGATGACCTGTGCGTATGTCAACATACATTACATGTGCCAGATGACCTGTGCGTGTGTCCACATACATAAAATGTGTCAGATAAATTTGCGTATGTCAACATACATTATATGCGCCAGATGACCTGTGCGTATGTCAACATACATTATATGCGCCAGATGACCTGTGAGTATGTCAACATACATAGTATTTTCCGGATGACCTGTGCGTATGTCTACATACACTATATGTGCCACATGACTTGTGCGTAAGTCCACATACATAACATGCAGTGGGCCGTTAACAAAATAAAAATTTCCTCGGAATCCACGGATGTCAAAGAAAGCATCTTCACGTTGGCCAAAAAAATGCCCGGTGAAGGCACAACGACTCAAGGATTTGCGGTGGAAAAGTGGAAGCGCATTCAATCTTTGCGAGCGATTCCATTCATATCAAAATGAATGGTACAAAGTTTTCAACTCACCTGGGATTGTTGGGGTGACCGATGAATGTTTGGCTTCGTGGATACTAAGGTCGACGCCGGAATTCCTGATCCAATTACTCGCAGAGGCTATTGAAGATGGGTTTCCAGCGGACTCAATGGTTTGTCATTTCTTTGCCATTTTTACTCCTCCATTTGCATAATTTTCTCCTCCACATAATATGTTGCACAGAGCAGTGATAAGCAATGCTGGCGTATGGAAGCTGGAACCTCGCCCGAGCTTGCTTTTCGCCTAGTCGGCGAGACTGTAGATTGGTACCAGCAATGGTACAAAAACAGTCATAAAAAAGATGGAAGCCTGCTGTCGGTCCGGGAGCAACTTCTACTAAGTTTTGAACAAGCACGAATCGCCGTGTCGACTTCTTGCCCAAAAGATGAACCAGCGAAGCCAGCCGCGCCCGAGGTGACGATCAACGACAAAGCGCACTTGGTTGTTCGAGCAACATCAGTTGGTGTTGAAGCCGCGACAGCTAGTGCAGGAGCCACGGCAGCTGCTGTTGGAGCCGCTGCATCTGGTACTGGAGCTACGGTGGCTGATACTGGAGGCACGGAGCCACGTTCGAGTGATAGATAATGTGATTTTGCATTTTTTTTTGTGTAGTGACATGGAATTAAGTTACAGTCAATGATAAATTTGTTGTGCTATCGCTGTCGCTAACCTACAGGTAGTGTCAGCGCACACTATTATATATCGTAATAGCATTGTCTAGCGAAATATGCTTGACACTGTTCATAGTACATGTGACGTGCTTGGTTCCTGCGGGCTGTTGCTTATTTTTTAGCGAACGCATCACATCAGATCACATCACATCACACACCAAGGCACATCATGTCACATCACACCACATAACATCATACCACATACCACATCGCATCGCATCACGTCACACCAATTCATGTCTCTCGCCAAATTAACATCCACAACGACATCTCCAATTTTCTCACACCAGAATCACTATTTGATAAATCCAAAGATAAGATGAAATAGTTTTAAGGACTTAGAAACTTATAACCTGCTGAGTAAGGTTGTTTATACCATTCTTTAATTACTTTGAAGAAACCTACTAATACTCTCACAATTGCATCACAGAAAGCATTTCCATACTACAGGACCCATTACTCGTAATGGAAGCGTCTTTTCAAGTGTAATAATATTAAAACTCAGTCAAAATGTGGACCAAAAAATGGGTTTCTGATATCAAATTTCATACAAATTGCTAAAATATTATTTTTCTTATGGTT
>Ga0181409_1001172_pt1 | contig 10137 bp, 7 predicted proteins | sample 32SPOviralmetaG_FD_130138 | JGI IMG/M metagenome (GOLD analysis project Ga0181409, IMG submission 130138) | Marine viral communities from the oligotrophic San Pedro Time Series (SPOT) site, San Pedro Channel, CA, USA - 32 SPOT_SRF_2012-05-30 | ecosystem: Environmental > Aquatic > Marine > Strait... | reverse complement strand
GCTCGAAGTTGTCAAAGTCGAGCGTGTGCTTCTTGATCGTCTCGTAGTTCGTGCGTCGGATCTTCAGACCCTCTTCTTGGAACTTCTTCTCTGCCTCGATTGATGGGCGCAGGAGATCCTGCTCAAACGAGTCATTCTCCGCGAAGGATGACGGCTTGAATTCTGGGATCGGGTCTGGTGAGACGCTTGAGGTGTATCCTTCGTTAGAGGTGATTGTGGTTGCCATAGTTTATGAGTTGAGTGCTTTGAGTGCTTTGAGTCTGCGGACGCCAAGGAGTCTGTTTGCTGGGTAAGTGCTGATCTTGACTTGGTTGCCTTGGTTTCCACCTAGGATGCGGAGGTTCCCCTTCTTGTCGTAGCCGTGAAAGAATCCTACGTGGCCCTTCCATGATGACTTATTGTCACGCCACAATACAACCACATCGCCCTGTTTCGCCTGTGATGCTGGAACCTCTTCGCCAACCTTCAACCAAGACTTTGCGTTAAGCTTCCCGCTACCCTCTAATCCAGCCTCCTCTGCAACACCATTTACGAAGGCTGAACACCACGCAGTGCTATCAGTGGCGACATCGTCATATCTTCCATTCATACTGATCCACTTGTCTATCTGCGGATTACTCTGCGCGTCAGCAAGCTCTCGCACACCAAGGTAGCTGTTTGCCACACGGAATGCGTCACCAGTTCCCACGGAGGAGGCTTCGCGATCCCCCTGCTTCGGAAACATCTTCGACTTAATGCTCTCTGTTGTGAACTCAACCCCCAAGCCGTGAGCTTTCTGCTGAATGTCTTCAGGGCTAGCGTCTGGGTTGCGGTCAAGATACTTCATGAATTTCTGACGAAGCTGACCTTTGCGGCGAGTATTCTCAACCTCACGCTCACGCTCGACAAGGTCTGCTCTCGCTTCGGCTGTAGGATTGGGGACGGCGTAGGCATCTGTCTTGAAATGACGAATAGCGTCAAGAACCGCCCTCTTGGATTTAGGGAAGTCTTCATCTTGCGCGCTCGAATCGTTCCAGTATCTCCGAACCAAGTCCTCGGGATCAGTTCCTTGGCGTTGCCCTTTACCATACCACTTCTCCGAAGCCTCGACGATCTCGTCCGTCTGATCCTGACTAAATCCCGCGCCGAGAAGGTTCTCGGGGTTGGAAAGAAAGTCATCCTCCAAATACGACCCCTTGGACAACTCCTCATATGGAGCAGCTTCAGGAACTAGAATACCACTGCTCTCAATAGCCTCATCGAATACCTTGACGGCGACATCCTTCTTCTCCTTGGACTCAGTCCATTGACCAGCCCTCTTAGCCTTGAGTTGACGATTGTATTCAGCTTTCAGTGCTGGGTCTTTAATGTCCCGGATCAGGCTATCCAAGTGAACATATGCATCATCAAAATCCTCTGTGTCCTCAGCATCGTAAACCTTAATCAAGTCACCCACTGTTCCAATCAATGAATCCTGATCTACGCTGCTAGACCTGATTCCCTCAGCTAGATACTCCTGCCTCTTGAAGTGTTCGGCGCGCAAGGACTCGCGAGCCTTGGGGCGCAAGTGTGGAGTCATCTGCTCTAGTTGGTCGATGCTCATCTCATCGCTGTAGATTAGATCAAGGACGTTATCAGTCTCATCATAACCCTTGCTCCGTCGAACAGACTTCGCGTGACTCTGTAGGGAGAGCCAGTCGCCAGCCATGTCACCTTCCCAAGGCTCCTTGTTCCTCTCAGCCCAGCCCATAGGATCGCCTGCAATCTCATTCATTGCGTCATCCTTGATCTGGCGCTTGGCCTGATCCACCTGACGCATACCAACCTCTTCAAGTTGCACCTCCACCATCTCCTTGGTGAGATAAACACCCTCGGCTTCTTGGATGAGTTGAGACGCACCCGCGAAGTCGTTGTCGGCGAGGCGGTTCTTAATCCGCTCATTATTGATCTGGCGACCATTGCGAACCTGCTGAAGCGATGCGTTAGTAGTGATCTTGTTCAGGCGGGTAGCCCCTGCCATATTGAGCCTATCAGCCAGCGTGTTTCGGAATTTCCCAGTATAGGAATCATTGTTCAGGATCTTGGCCTTGGCTTCCTCGAAATGCTGACGAGCAATCTCCTGATGCTTGCTTGGATCTGGTGTCCTAGCCAGCTTTGCCTGTAGGTCTCCCTCGGCCTGTGCGAATTGAAGCTCTGCGTTACCTAGCTGCTGCCTCTCCTTCTCTGCCTGCATCTGCTCTGCAAGCTGCCCGGTCTGAGCAATAGCTCCTCCGAGGTTACTGATAGCGCGAGTAGTTGCGGAGAGATCTCCTGCCCTCTGCTGTGGGATCTGTCCACCAGCTTGTCCTTTTCCGATTGGTTGTGCCATGTTCTTGAGTTGTTAGTATTCGGAAACCACTTCAGCCTTCCCGGCTCCTGAGACATCGGGGCCGCCGCCAAAGCCCTTCTGGTAGCTTTTGGCGATTGAGTTAAACCCACTGATGGCTGCTGATGCGGTATTAAGCTTCCCGGCTCTCCTTGCCTGCTGCCCTTGGAAGTCATACTGAAAAGCCTGATTCTGGTAACCTGCCTGCGCTCTCTGCGCCCTCACGGAATCATCCATGATGCGAAGCTCTAGGTTCCCCACCTCTTCGTCAAGGAAGTCAGCGTCTCCGCCCTCGATGATTCCGTTACCCTTCTCCAGTAGTTGTGCTCTGCGCGCTCCCAGATACTTACGGTTCTGCTCCTGCTTCCGCAAGGCGTTCTCCCTGTCATCAAGCTCCTTGATTTTTGCAGCCTTACGGGTCTGTTCAGCATTGAACTCAGCCGCAGCTTGCGCGTCCTTGCTCTGCTGGTTGGCGGCATAGACAGACGCCCCAGCCCCGACCACGGTTCCTATTAGTGAGATTACTGGTAGTGCAGCCATTTTTTAAAGTAGTTTATAGATTGCGAGATTGGGTGTCATGTCCACCTGAAAGCCCAGCTTTTGGGACAGTGAGGCGATGCCAGCGTGAGGCGTCATGCCGTAGATGAGACTGTATCCATGATCCCTGAGACGCTCACAGAGGAACTCTTCAGCAAGCTTCGCCGCCTTGTATCTCTTTGTGGCCCCTATCTCAGGATTGGTCATCAGGTAATCGATATACGCCCGAGGGATATTGTTGCTCATATCCGCGCAGACGAAGCAGATGTATTCATCGTCTTCCTTGACTAGCACCCCAAGCTTCGGGAGTAACTCAGGATCGGGGAATCGACCATCGAACCAGCTTTCAATCATGAGGTAGAGAGAGTGCGACTCATCTGTGTCCTCGTAGGTGTATGTCTCAACCTCCATCATTTTCCTGACATTTGAAACTCTAGAGTGATCGCTTGGACGTTAAGCGGAAGAGGGGATCTACCCCGTAGCTCGATAGCAGTATTTCTGCTCCAGTCTCCATTTACTGCGACTTTCTGGGAGTCTCCGGTCTGCAATAGTGGCGCATTGCTGGATTGTAAATTAGGGAACGATAGCGTGCTCCAATCACCATCATTGATGCGCATCTTGCAAGTCCCTGATTTCCAGAGTCTTACTATTGCGTTAGTGATCTTCTTTGTTGCGCCCATCGTTCCTTGGGATTCTAAGAACATGGGGATTACTGTATACTCATATGGCCTCCCAATGATAGCAATATCGGTGGGGTAGTCGAGAGCCACTGTGCCACCCGATACCGTCCTCTCTGCAATCTTCGCGCCATCACATAAGATCGCTACGTTCTCGCCCTCCAGATGACTGAGACCGCTGACGCTTGTCATGCCCGATCCCTCGACCCTGATACCGTCATCCACAAACCACATCTCGGACGATTCATCATTCTGCAGACCGCGATATTGTCCCAGCTTCACATACTCGACATTACGCACAGTCGCCCCGTTCACCGTCCTCTTGACGATGTAGCACACCTGATCCTCCTCATCAGCCCGTGGATTGACTGAGATGGACTCAATCTCACCGTCTGTCTTACGACGATACCAAGCGAATATGTTTTGATTCTTCTCGTATAGCATGCTCGCAAGCTCCCCGTCCTTGCGCACACCGTGCCAAGTGGGGTATCTCTGACGCTGATAGGCTGTCTGAGTGACTCCGCCCTCTAGGATATGATCCGCTAACGTGGTCTCTGCGTTCGATGAGTAGTAGTCCTCGATGCCGGTGATCTCCTGATTCCTAAGAGTTCTCCCCTCGGGTTGCAGATATAGCACCGTTCCATTGATCGCCTCAGCACGAAGCTTGTTCGATCCATGATTGGTGTCCCATCGGAGATCGTAGTTGTTGTATCCGAAAGCCTCAGTTGTGTTCTCCTGAACGATCACGCCCTCTGCTAGGTTTGTTCCCACCCGAAGCTCACGAAGGCTCTCAAGCCATTGTACGTGCGGAGCACCGTTGCGATTCACGCCCACCATGAAGCCGGAGTCGGCATCATTGCGCTCGCGGTAGTTGAAATAGTTACCCGGCTGCGAAAGGAGGACATCATCCCCGCCCAAGCATCGACGCTCCTTGTGGAAGCAGATTGCCCGTGGGTAGCCTCGGCGCTTGCTGAAGTATTGCTCTCGCCACTCTGTCGTAGCCTCGTCACTCAGCAGGGGGTCTACGACCTCCACAGAAACCTCAGTTGAACTAGTGAATCCTGTGACCTTTAGCAAACCTTTCACCGTGGGATCTGCTACCTCAATAGTGATTCTAGGTTGATTCGCCCCCGTGCTGGTAGTGTTCCCATTGGCGAGTCGCTTGTTCTCAAATCGAGACCGAAGGAATATCGGCTCCTCAATCGAGAGGGTGATTCTCTCATTCCTGCTCTCACCCTTAATGAAGAACTTTCGACGAACCTCCCAAGAGCTAGGATCATCAGGGGTCTTGGTCTGCTCAAGGTAAACGTCCCACTCCGCGATCCCCCCAGTCTCCCAAACCACATCTCCGAATGCGTAAAACGCCTCGCTTTGATCTGGATTGTTTGATGGTTTCGCTAAGAAGGTCTGATTAACCTCAACCCTATCGTGGGAGACGTTGATCAGTTGACCTACGCTATCGGCGCTAAAGAGAACGTCAGAGGAGGTTAGGGTCGCGGCATCCCCGGCCTGCAAGCGTGTAGAGGTCTCCCATTTTTCCGCTGCTAGATCAGTAGCAAATGTCCCTGATGTGTGATCCTCGATGCATCTGTATGAAACTAAACCCTCGGTCACGTAGTCATCCACGGTGTAGGAGGTCGCAGTCACCCAGTCCGCATTGTAGCCAGAAAGAGCCAGTGTGATGTCGGTGGTATTGACGGGTGCGAGAGCGGGGTAGTTTGGTGATACTGAGTAGTCGATGGTCTGAAGCTCCCAGTCATCGTTAGCCTTCCTGACTAGCATCCTTTCCTCATGGTCAGGATGGACGATCATCACGATGTCGTTGATCTGCTCGAACTGTAGATCGAAGATGTCCGCCTCTTGATAGGGGGAGGTAACCTCCAGTAGATTGGTGGATGGAGATGGCTCATTCACAGGAGACTGATTCAGGAAGAACCTGAAGTATTCATGACCCACCTCGATCTCCATCAGATCGTCATCTTTGGCAAAGCTGAATGGTATTAGTCGGGCCTTCTTGTCCGCATACTTCGTGGTGGTGATATGCTCCGTTCCTGCCGCGCTCAGGATCGTCCCGAATGGCATTGGAGTAAAGTTCTCAAGAGTCTGGCAACCCTTGGAGTATTTACCAGTGTCCACGCGAGGATCCATGAACTCAGTGAGTTCCCCGCCGTTGAAGGTGATCTGTGATGCTTTAGGCATAATTAGAGAAGGTTAAAGGAAGTTGGTTGTGATGTAGTCTACCAGCTTTTCCTCAACCGTGGAACTAATGGTATGTGGGACACCGATCACCATCTCGATATTGAGGTCGATGCCGCTAGATGATCCTGAATGATTGCTGCCGATGCTCATCCTCTGAAAGTCGAGCGAGTTAAGCGTTGCGCTGCCCGTCAGGGTTGTTCCCTGATCCAGATTAGACTCTTGCGCCCCGCTGATAGTTGATGATTGGATGAAGTGCTTTCCTGCTGTAGCCCCTCCGCTGTGCGACAGATTACCCGCTGAGTGATACTGAATCAGATTCCCGCCCGAATGATACAGGGGAATCCATGATTGTCCGTTGGTGTCGCTTCCGCCTGACCCCATAGAGAATAAGCGCCCTCCGTTAGCTGGACTCCCAATGATATTAAATACGGAGTAGAACTTCATCGAGGTTAATGATGCGCCAAACGTGCAATCCATATGCTTCATCCCTGAGGAGAGCGTCCTGAAGTGGGCGTATCCCGTGCCGTCTCCCGATGGGTAGGCGAGTGGTCTATTCCCGGTAGATGCCTGCGTTAGGTTGCGACCATTGCCACTGAGATCAGTCACCTCAGCCAAAACCCCTCCCTCAGCGACATCAGCCCCCGAAGAGTCCAACATGCCATTGCGAGCCTCGAACCAGAAATATGGATCTGCCTGCAAAGGAGAGAATCCCAGCGGTTGAAAGAATCCGGGGAGAGCGAAGGACATTATTGCAGCGGGAGAATGGTGGCGTTTACGTTGGAGGAAGTGTAGGCATACCACGTGACCTGCGCCTTTTGACCAGCGGATAGGGATGCAATATCAGATGCTGCACCAGCGGATACGAACCAGCCAGAGCCAAAGGTTAGCGCATTACTCCCTAATCCGCCCTGCGTCACTGTAAGGACTCCTGACGCGCCCTCAGCCAGATTCGAGGGGAGTGCTAGGGTTCTGCTCGCTGTGAGCGTCACCTTCGCGTTGTGGCCGCTATCGAGGTCGTAGGATATGGTAGCTGCATCCGTTAACGTCTGAGGGGTGATGTTGACCGCTGCCGCATCAATAGCTGTCTGTTGAGCTGTCGATACGGGCTTACTTAGGTCGCTAGTGTTGTCCACGCTACCCAAGCCGAGGCTAGCCTTATCAATGGCGTCAATGGCCGCTTGCTGTAAGATAGAGACCGGCTTGTTGGCATCGCTGGTGTTGTCCACGTTGCCGAGTCCGAATTGAGCTGCGGTAGACGGGCCATAGAAAGAATCCCATGCTGAACCGTTGAATTTCCAGACAATATCGCCGTCTGTGTATGTATCGCCGTTGCTAGGGCTGGATGGAAAGTTGAGTGCCATGATTCAGTTGTTTTAAATAGTTAGGGTGCATCATTTACCAAATCGCCCGACGCGAAGTTATAGCCTACCAGAGGGGTTGATCCGTTAATGTCAGATATGGCGGTCACGCTGGTCTCAATCTCATAATAGTGCGCCGGGGCGAGGTAGCTTGCGTTCATAGACCCCGAAACGGTATTGAGGTCTGTGAGGTCTTGGGTAGCTCCCCCATTGTAGATGCCGCTAATGTTGCTGGACTGATCGCTGTCCCAGATAGCCATCTGATTAAACAGCACGCCTTGAGGGTAATTGCCTGACAAGTAACGACCGAAGCGGTAATTTGTCCCGGTGATGCCGCTAGACCAGCCGAAATTTGAGTGAGAGTTCGCGGTTGTCACCTGAGCACCATTAATGAACATCTTGAATCTGCCGTAATATGAGCTAATGCTTCCGCTCGAAGCGCCAGTAGTCCCCCCGTCGTAAGTAAGCATTACGTGATTCCACTGATTGGTGGGGTAAGAGGTGGAATTGCTAGGTGACTGGATCTGAATCATGTTATTGTTCGACCCGTAGCGCAGCCGAATGCGCTTGTTCCCGCTGGTGTTGATTTGCCTCACCTCAATATGGCCACCGTTTGTGATGTCGTTGCTGCCAAAATAAAACAAGGTCTGACCGGGGTTATTACCCAGCGTATCCTTGATCCACATGCTGAGAGTCCACGCATCAGACGCGCCTGAGCCACTACCAGATCGTTCGAGTGACGTTATCTGCGAAGCGTTTCCGCCAAGATAAGAGTTCACACCATTGACGAACTTTAGCGACTTGGTGTTAGTGTAGGTGATCTCCTCCACGTTAAGCGTGACCTGAAAGGATACCGCTCCACCGAGGACGTTAGCGGCCTTGCAGTTGATCAGGATTGTGTCGGCTGATGTTCCAGCGAAAGCGGGAGCGGTTCCTGACAGCACACCAGTATTCTGGTTTAACGAGACCCAGCTCGGCGCATCGGTCTCCACCCACTGATTGACAATGTAATCGGTTGCAACGAGTTGAGCATTCAGGGATTGCCCCTCTGTGACATCAAAGGATTGATTGCTCACGGTGGGAGCTAGTAGCTGCGATCCATTGACCATGTTGGTGGCGTCAATCGTAACCGTAGATGCGTCATTCATTGTGAGCACTAGATCAGTGCCGGAGAGCGCGCCACTCTGCACAAACTTATTCTCGTCAACACCCAGAGATGTGACATCGACCACGTAAGATGTTGAGTCTTCGAGGGTTAGCGTGAGATTATTACCAGCGAGAGAGAAGCCAGTCACAGGGTTGCCTTGCGACGAGAAGCTGTATCCGCTAGAGAAGAGATTGTTCAGCTCTGTCACGGCTTGATTGAGCACTGAGTTAACAGGGTTGCCGTCGATGGTAGCACCAGTAACAGGCAGGCTCTCGACGAGGATCTTTTGACCATCCTTGAGCTTCACCTGTATTGTGGCACCGTTAGCCACTGCTTCGATGGTGTTGATGCCGTGAGCCACCAGTGCGCTCTCAGAGCCTAGAGATAGATCGCGAAGGAAGATTGAAGACCCAGTGGTGTCCACCCCGAAGTCCATTGCCTGATATTTGGAGTATGGGCTGATGAGTTCCAGATCTTTGTCCTCGAAGAGTCTGTTGTGAACGACGGAATAGTATCGACCCGTGCCATCGTCACCCTGAACAACCTGCAGAACGCCCAAGTCCTCCTTGGTTACCTTGTTCTTTTTTCGGATCTCCGCGAAGACCGTAGTCCCAGCATGCACCTCAACCGGGTGCTCGAAGAACCACTCGATGCTAGACCCGGAAGTCTGGAGCGTGTTAAATGAAATCTGTTGGCTGTATACGGTTCTCCCACCAATACTGACGGTGTATTCCAGCTCCGTAGTTGTGGGGATGTTCTCCGCGATTACGGTGGTGACTCCTAGACCCGCTGCGCTTGCGGGGAATGTGGTCGTGTCGCTGTATCCTGCGGATGTTCCCGACGCTGGATTGCCTCCGAGGGCAGTTGAGACCATGTCTCCGTATGTCCTCGCGCTGGGAGAGATATAACCTGTAGAGTCCTGATTGGCTACCACGCTCTGGTCTCTAAGACCGGCCCACATTGGGAAGTAGCTGATGTCTGATCCAAGGTTCTTGAAGAAGATGTTTTCCGCACCTGATGTCATCTTATGCTGCTCACCCAAGAAGAGGGAGTTCAGCGTGGTCTCAATGGCCCTGTCAGCGATGATCTTCTCGCTCACTGCATCATATGACAAATGCGAAAGAACGGCCTCCTGCGAGGCTGTGAGGGCCTCATTGAAGGCGCTGTTGTGTGCGCTCACCCACTGAGTCGAGTCTCCGTCAGCGTAATAGGTATAGAGAATGCCCTTGGAGCTATCAAACCACAAGTGGCCATCACTTGGATCTGTGGGGGCTGTATCCGAAACGGTGAGAGGATCCCTGCCGCTAGACACTTGCGTTGCTACTCCCTCGTTGGAAACGATGTAGAGATCAGCAAATGCTCCATTCTTGACGTAATAGATTGCATCCTCCTCTGGGGATTCCGGCAGTGCGAGAACTTTGTGAATCTTCATATTACCATTCGTCTGAGCCTTGAGACAGAGAGTTAGGATCGGGTGCTGGGATGGACGTATTGGCGTTGATACTCAGGAACTGGCCCCGTCTGAGGCGTGATGATTGGCCGATCTTTGTGAGTGGTGACCTAGCAAGCAGGCGCTCAATAGGACTGTTCTCTCCACTGCCCACCTCCATGGCGTCAACAGTGCGAGCATCCTCTAGGCGTCTACGGTAGATGCGCTCAAGATCCTCAGCGGAAATGCCGTCCGTGGTGATCTGTCGAGCCACCTTCATGGCGATCTTCACTGAGATGACGTCAGCAAGCAACACGTCCCATAGGGATGATTCCTGCTCCCACCGAACATAGCGCAGGTAGATCTCACCGAGATCAGAAAGTAATTGGCGACCATTGAGGTCGAAGTATTCAGCTTTATCACTCCAAGGCTCCCCATTGATGTCG
>Ga0181409_1001161_pt1 | contig 10217 bp, 13 predicted proteins | sample 32SPOviralmetaG_FD_130138 | JGI IMG/M metagenome (GOLD analysis project Ga0181409, IMG submission 130138) | Marine viral communities from the oligotrophic San Pedro Time Series (SPOT) site, San Pedro Channel, CA, USA - 32 SPOT_SRF_2012-05-30 | ecosystem: Environmental > Aquatic > Marine > Strait... | reverse complement strand
TATAGGTTTGTATCATTTACTAGATGAGAATATTCAGGTTTGAAATTAAATTCATAGATAGGAATCCCTGAAGGTGAGTTTTTGATAAACCGTAGATTGTGTTTGAGTCTTCGGTCCGAACGACCCCCACCTGTGCCAAAGGTTTTCGGACCACTTCCACTGTCAATAAACTGCGCCAAAATACTAATAGTACCACTTGTAACTACACGAGTACCGTTTGTGAAATTTTTACCATAAAAATCACTTAAACTAATATTGGTTGCTCCAACATCACCTTGTCCTCCACTACGACAGGCACTTCGTAACCCGGAAAAGGTTACGGGGACGGGAACTTGAGCTGACATTTACTAGTTCATTTATTTTAATTTAGATAAGCAAACTTTTAATTCATCAATTTGTGTTTGTTGTGCTTTTATACATTCGATAAGTAAAGGAACAATTTTTTCATATTGAACCGTTAAATAATTGTCCCCTGAAACAGAATTTCCATCTTTGTCTCTATCAAAGGGTGCTGGTTTAATGGCTTCCGGTAAAACTTCATTTATTTCTTGTGCCAAAACACCCACTTCAGGGATGTCTACTGGTTTGAATCCCACCTGATTACATTTTTCTATGTTCCAACGATAGGTATAACCTGAAATAGTGCTTAGTTTAGATAAGGGATCTTGTATAGGAACAATAGTTTCCTTTAATCGTTTATCGGATGAAAATGCAGTAATATCATTACTTGCTAAAATCTGTCCCGATACCATACTTGGAGCGACTCCCACACCGAACGTGTCTATTCGTAGAGCACGTATAACTTCGGTAGTATCATTTAAGTCTTTGTTAGAATCTAACACTAGCGCTTTACCACCGGCCGCATCACCTGCTGTGACTCCATCTAAGACACCCAATTCGGCCGTTGTCAGAGTTGTTGAATCTAAGGTTAATGAGGTATCGCCTGTAATCGTTCCAGTTACGTTAATGCCCGATGAACTTACATTGACGATTTGTGTACCACCTGCAGTTATCCCTACATTATCTTCTGCGGGGAAATAAATTCCGGTATTTGTATCACCTGAATTAGTTATACTGGGCGCCGAATTAGAACCATCTCCAACTGTCAGTGTATTAAATTCAACATCATCAGTCGTTCCCACACCGATGGATGTTCTAAGGGTCGCACCACTCTCCGCAACGGGATCGGTTGTTCCATCTCCCACAATCATTTCACCATTCGCCAATACCGACATGGCTGTGATCGCACCCGTTCCACTTCCCAGTAAGATTCCTCCATCCGTTAATGTGGTAGCTCCCGTTCCTCCGTCCCCAACGGCTAATGTTCCTGTAATTGAACTAGCTCCTAAATCAACGGCCAATTCAGTTGATTCTATGACTAATCCTCCATTGGATTTAATATCCGTAGCAAATTCGGTTCCCGATAAATCTAATCCGTTTCCAGCTGTATACGTTGTTCCACCACTACTTTTAGGAGCTTTTACAGTTGTTCCCATATTTATAGTAGGATATATATTTTATTTGATGATTAAACTAATCTGTTGGGCCCACTGTTTCATAGGTGTTTTGTAATTGATCTACGAGAGGCAAGAAAAAGCTATAATTGGTTCGGAGTTTGACGTGATGTCGTAAGTGATCTTTTTTTAATCGTCTAAACCACTTGTATTGTAACCAGGGTGATTGTTTGAGATGGAATTGTTGATGCATATGTTCAAGAAATAAAGCGTAGGAGGATGATTGAATCCAAAAAATGAGAAAGGTTCGTGTGGGTAATATCAACCCCAAACAAAATTGAGTTCCTAGGATATAGCGGGCATATCCATTGTCCAACCGATTGGATGAATCTATATAGGTATCGCTTTCCACTCGTTTTGCAGGATAATCTTTGTGATGAATTTTGTGCCACCGATACAATCTACCGGAAGCGGGATAGTGACTTGCTTTGTGGAGAGCATTTTCAAAGAAAGCCGAAAATACAAAGGTAAAGGCTACGGTGGCTAGGTCTGAAAGAGTAATCATATTACTAAGAAGATAAGACTAATTATTTAAGTTTGTTTTTTTATATACTCTAATGTAATATGAAGTTTCCGAAACTAAAGGAATCTACCAAACGTAAGTTGTTTTATATGAATATCGGTATTTTGGTAATACTGGGATATCTTTGTATCCAACAATTTGGGATTTCGGTTGAAGGTATCACTAATATGAATTGTTGCGGTGGCATACAGCCGGGTGTTCATTATCGTGAAACAGATACAACTCCACCGGAATTTGTGAGACGTTGTTTTAAATCTAGACGAGAGAATGGTTCGGTATCGTATGATTGGAATGGCTTTCCGTGCTCTTCAGAAGACGGTGCTCAGTGTTGTCCCGATGTAGACGATGCTGAATGTGTTCCCACAACTCAAGGAGGCTATTGTAGGAGTGACAGTGGAAATAAGATTTACCGACGAGGTGAAACAACAGCGTCCCCCTATATTAAACGAGGGAATGATAATTTATTAGATATCAATAATGCCATTGATATGGAGGATTATTTTTACAATCGGGAAGGTGGGTCGGATGGAGAACCCATGAGTCCCGATATGCAAGCCTTTTTACAAAGAAGAGATCAAAATAGTCAATATATACAATCGCACGTTGTAGAAATTAACCGAAATAGACTTCAACGAGAAACCGCTCAGAGAGTAGAAGCCGAAACCACGGCCAAAAATCAACAAATCAAAAATACCATCTTGTTTTTGCATTTGTTGTTTGTCATTAGTTTTGCCCTAGTAATCAAAGATTTAATTATTAAAGATATAAGTGATTTCTATAGTTCGTTGGGTGTTAGATATAGAGAATTTACAGGTAAGGGCGTCCCTATGAAACCGATACCACCTCCTTAGCTTTGTGCAATGATTTCTTGATATTCTCGCAAAGCTTGTTGATTGATTTGAATGTATTCTTTGAGTCGTGTTTTCTTTGTATCTGGATCCGTTTCTTTTCGTATCTTGGCAAGTAATAAATTTTGTTCTTTTTTATGATTGATTCTCTCACGATGAAATGTTTGTAATTGTTCTTTGGTGATTGTCATATAATTAAATGACATATTTTATTTTTGATTTTCAATCACTTCATTAACTATGAATTCATTGATTTTCAATCACTTCATTAACTATGAATTCATTGATTTTCAATCACTTCATTAACTATGAATTCATTGATATACTTGTCAAAGTTAAGCAATGTTTCTTTTGTTTCTTGTTTTCGGGATTCTTTGTGTTTGTATCTAAGATATAATAAACTACATCCTAAACAAATCAACATAAGAAACATCATATTCAGATAAAAGGTATATTCCCGATGTTTTTCAAAGGCGGATTTTACAATCACTGGCTTGGGTTTCTCAACAAAGTCAGCAAAATTAGTTAAGTTCGGTTTCATCATTACTATAAGGTTAAAAAAAGATATCATTAAATAGACTTAATCAGATGTAATTTCCACCTTTGAGTAACAATCCATAATATACAGTGAAACCTAGTATTGTGATAACTATAAAGAAAGGAAAGGGTGTTTCGTTGTGCCGAACACCAAACGATTTGAATGAGCCATCTTCCTTAAACATAAGGTCTGGTTTTTGTTCGTAAATCACATAAGAAGCTAGTAACAATACGATAATCGCTACTTTTAAATTTTCATTTAATTGAATCATATACTATCATTATATATTTTAAATTAGTTCAAATTCCTCATCATCTATAAAGGTCCATCCTTCGTGTTTTTGAAAGATGGGTTGATTCTCTTTACTATATACAATATACTTATCAAATAATTTAACATAGATATCGGATTGTTTTTTGATGATACCATACATCGTGTAGTTGTCTAAAAAATGGATAACACTACCGTAATTACATTTTAGATATACCGACATTGATTTCTTTTTTGAGTGATGAGTTATTTTAATATGTTTGGTTCGTTGGTTTAGCAAAATAATAAGCTCGGATAAGGTGATGGTTTGATCGCGAGAATCACATAATATCTCCAAGATATACTTATGAGCTAACGCTTGACCTCGTTCCTTAGAAAGATTCCACTTATTATTTTGAACCATTTATACTTTCAAATAGAATATATTTGGCCTTTAAAATGTAGAAATTTTCAATTGGGATATAATATCTAAGTTTAACTATTGATGGGTAAAAGAGCCAAACAAACGGTTCGCAAACCAGTGAAACGAAAACGTAAGAAATCTATGAAGTTATCTATCTCTAAAGATCGTTATAAACGGTTAGTCTCCAAAAAGATGAAACGACAACGTATGACTCGTCATGAAAAGAAACTATTGAATGATGCTCTTTATATTAAATATTGTCGTTGTTTGAAAGCCTTAGAATCTAAAGATTATCAATCCAAAACGTATCCTATTTGTATGAATTCTATATATAAACGTCGTAAAGTGAAACCTCCTTATAACGCAGCGAGGCGTTGTTCTCAAACATTTTATGTTGATAAGTAATATAGTATGGATGGTAATAAATCCACGATACCGGCACCATCAGGAATTACTCCATCAGGAATTACTCCCTCAGTTTCTAAGGGTGATTCATCTATAGGTGATTTTATACAGAAAAATCCTAAAATCTTTGCCTTACTAGGTGTATTTATATTGATTTTACTGGCGGTAATCATATCGAACATTGTTAGTTCGGGTGATGATACTACGGCCAGTGTTGTGATTGCTGCTGAATCGGTAGTAGCTCCTCAACTAGTAGGGGGTGTGGATGAGGATGAGGATGAGGATGAGGATGAGGATGAGGATGATATTACGACCAGTGCCGTGGTTGCAGCTGCATCGGTAGTAGCTCCTCAACAAGTAGGGGGTGTGGATGAGGATGAGGATGAGGATGAGGATGAGGATGAGGATGAGGATGAGGATGAGGATGAGGATGAGGTTGGGGATGAGGTTGAGGATGAGGTTGAGGATGAGGATGAGGTTGAGGATGGGGATGGGGGTGAGACTGAGGTTGAACCACTTCCTTGTAGTCCTCCTCTGAACGGAGCGTGGGTCGCAGGATATCAACCGGTTGGTTCGGTTCTTACAATTGAGCCTGATAAGGTTGTATGTGATTCGGGTTATATGTTAGACACTACTGTGGACCGCGCGTGTCAGGATGGTTCATTAACTAATTCAGATACAATTTGTAGGGTGAATCCATGTAATTCCTATTGTCTGAATGACGGTGCCTGTAATTTACAAGGATTAGATCCGCTATGTAATTGTCCGGCTCTGTATCAAGGCGATACCTGTGACGATGATTCTTTGAGAACTATTTATGATAGCTTTCATCCAACGGAACCTCTTACTTGTGCCACAGTAGAAACCGTGAAAAGTGATTTGGAAACACAATATCAAGACCGATTACAAGAACAGATTGGAATTACGATTCCAGGGGACTTTCTCCCTACCGGATCCATTACAGCTAGATATTCAGATTATATTAATGATCTCTACAACTCTGTGTTTCAAACATTAGATTGTAATTGTGATCCCGATCCTTGTAATGGACAAGGAACGTGCGATTCAAGCGACGGTAGCTGTGAGTGTTATTATGGATATGAAGGCGCTAATTGTTCTGTAGATCAATGTGATACCTACTGTCAGAATGGAGGTAGTTGCAGTCACGCAAGTGGTAGTTTATCGTGTGATTGCACTGGGACCGGATTTTCCGGTGATCAATGTGAAATGAATCCCTGTGAGCCAAACCCCTGTCAGAACTCCGGTCAGTGTTCTGTAGTGGATGAGCAAGCAGTTTGTGCGTGTGCTGATTTTTACTCGGGAAACACCTGTGAAGTTTATAATGACTCGTGTGATGGATTTTGTAGTAATGATGGAGTGTGTTCTCTAAATGAAAGTGGTTCGCCTCAATGTGATTGTCTTGGAACCGGTTTTACAGGGACGTCTTGTGATCACGATATATGCGATGGATATTGTCAAAATGGGGGTATATGTAATAAGGGAGGTGATAATCGTTATTGTCAATGTATCAATGGCTTTACAGGCGAGCAATGTGAAGTAGATCCATGTGATTCGTTTACTTGTGAGAATGGAGGCTCGTGTGTTAATACGAATGGGAGTTTATCGTGTGGTTGTGTCAATGGATTTTACGGTGATTCTTGTGAATTTGACCCGTGCACAGGACATTGTGCGAATGGAACGTGTCAAAATGATGGAGGCACCCTATCCTGTGATTGTTTTGGAACGGAGTATTCTGGAACATACTGTGAAATTGCGAATAATCCTTGTGACGGAATTGATTGTAATGGTCACGGTAGCTGTTTAGGTGGAATTTGTATGTGTGATCCCAATTACAGTGGCGATAGTTGTCAAATATACACAGACCCTTGTCTAAGTATCACGTGTAGTAATCACGGAACGTGTTCTGAGGGAAGTTGTTCTTGTGACGAGGGGTATCTAGGGGTGAATTGTGAATTATCTCCTTGCACACCGCCTCCCAACGGTAGCTGGACGGGTGAGTTTGTGTATAATAATCATCAAAATATAACCCGAGATGAAATACAATGTGAGGATGGTTATATATTCAATACGGAGGGCGGACCCTTTTCGTGTGATTTCGCAAATCCACCCCAAGATATCTGTATTCAAGCCACCGACCAATTGATTATAAACCAATATATACAAGATAGCATACTCGGTAATATAGATGAAGTGATTCTTACGTGTGAAACTATCGACAGTATGGAACAAAGTCTGCTGACGGGCTCATCTAAACCTGATGTAGCGGGTATAGATGAAAGGATTCAATTAGAATTCAATAATTTGAGAGACTCTATAGATTGTCCTTGTGTGATTGAGCCGGGTTCTTCTTTCAGTTGGAGCGACGCTGGAAATCCTCCCTTGGCCAATCAACTCAACTTTGGCAGTAGTATGATATCGTGTAATGAAGGTTATGAAATCAATCCTGACGCTACATTCAGTTGTGCTAGTGGAACTCCAATACAAGATTCACCCTATTGTTTAGTGACACCGTGTAATCCTCCGGTAAATGGTTCTTGGGTCGGTGAGGCTCCGGGAGGCAATGAACAAAATATATCTCAAGATAGACTTCAATGTGCCGATGGATATAGCATAGCTCCTGTCTATAACATCCTAAATTGTTCTGACAATGAGATTCAACGTATTGCGGGTGATGTGTGTATGGTTGATCCAGGTCAAGCTTCTGACCAAGAACAAATCGAAACCTACTTATCAACGAATATAGCCGGTATGCTTAATAATGCGACTTGTGATACAGTTGATATTTTACGTAATGCATCCTTGGAGAACACAAGCTTAAATTCTTTGGATGGATATGTAGAAGCTGTAAATCAAGCCTATGATGATAGGGCTACGGAGCTTGGTTGTGAAGGTGGTTCTGTGGATGAGTCTGTGGATGAGTCTGTGGATGAGTCTGTGGATGAGTCTGTGGATGAGCCAGTTCTAGAGGAGGCTTTATGTGCGTCTCCCTTGAACGGTTCCTGGATAGGGGATCCTCCTACCGCAAATCAACAAGGTATTACATCGGCTATGATTCAATGTAATGATGGTTATATGATACGCACGGGATTTGATGCAGAAGTATTTGATTGTGTAAATGGGGTTATGGAAAGCGGAAATAGCTATTGTGTGTCTAATACAACTGAACAATATATTCAACAATCTATAAATGATATCAATTTGTTTTCTAGTTGTGACCCTACTTCCTCACTCTATTATGAAAACATAGTAGAGATTATAACAAGTTCATACGGTTCGCACGGTATAGATCAAGAAATCGCTACTCAACTCGTGAATGACTGGGCTTCAGAGAATTGTTAGGTGGATTGATAACAATGATCACATACATATACACATTCACAGCGACCATTACAGATATCCTCTATAGTTACGTCGTGAATATGAAACTGTGTGACAGACAGTTTATTGAGTAGACTGTCAAACTTATGATACTCTAATGTTTTTTGTAAGCTTTGTATAAATAAATTAGTTATATCTTGGATTGTATGTGTTGATCTGACATCTACAATGGTTTGATATCCTCCAAAGAGGTCACTAGACGCTTGGAAGACTTGTCTCATTTTTGATTTAAGATTTAATTTTATGTTTATATAATAAATGGATCGTTCAACTATCTTTTCGGTGTATGGTGGAGGAGGTTCTCAAACCGTTACAAAAAAGGATCAGAAACAGAGTCATCATTACATTCCTACAGGTATGGATCCGCATACTGAAACATCTCTGGTTAAGTTACGGAAGATTTGTCTTCAACAGAAAGCTCGCATAGAGTCCTTAGAGGCGGAGAATGAGAAATTAAAACAACGACTTCGGTAGATTGTATTAAATTTGATTGTTACTAATGATTTAAGCATTACGTATAATCTACTGAGTAACTATGGCTACTGTCATTTATGATTTTGAGACTTCGGGATTGAACCCCTACCACGATGATATTACTGAAATTGGATGCGTGTGCTTGGAAACAAATACACACTATACCACACTTGTGAAACCATTATCAGATAATCTGTTATCTGAAGAGAATCAGCGCGTTACAGGAATCACCAATAAGATGTTGTATAAGCAAGGAAAAGAACCTTTGGTAGCCTTTCTTGAATTCTTTGATTATTTGAAGGGCTTGCGTTGTAATGTCGGTCCTTTGACTCTAATTGCTCACAACGGGCGTGCTTTTGATGATATCTTTTTCAAGCGAACCTATGATTATTTGGTTAATCAAGGACATACTGAATTTGATCCTATGATGAAAGACATCCAATATATTGATTCGCTGTTGTTGTCGCGATATCTGTATCCTAATCGTTCTAAATATGCGATGTGGGCTATGTGTGGGTTGTTTAACATCACGAATGAAAACGCTCACCGAGCTATGGGGGATGTAAATGCGCTTACTCAGATTTGGAAAGAATTAATGAAACAATTCTCCAGCAAGCATCATACAACAGACCTATCTGAGGTGATTCAAGTTCTCTTTTAATATTTAAAAATATGAGTCTTACTATAGACATGTTGTGGTTGTATTTTGTCACACCGACATTAGGCCTACTAAGAAACTATGTAAAATATAAGCAATTGTGTTTTTTTATGTATATGAGAACACCTCTCGTATATTTGATGTTTCATATAATCTTATTTATTAACAATCAATCGGCGATTGTATATAAATCATTGATATTTGAGAGATGGTTCTGGTTTTTGGTGAAAACCTATCGTTCGTTAGTTAACGATGATTATCATAAGAAACGATTAAAATATAGTAAGAAATACAATTTGAGTTATGGTGATGATATTGTAGAGGTTATTAAAGAAGAGTAACTTACTTGGTTAGTTTTTTGTATCCTTGTTGTGTTATCAACAGAGTATCTTCTAATCGTATTCCTCCGAGTGATTTGAATTGATTCCATTGTTTCCGATTGATATGAGGGCTTTGAATGTCTTGAAAATACAGTCCTGGTTCCAGAGTGATTACCATAGTAGGTTCTAAGATGACAATATCTTCATTACAATCGTGGGTTTCTAATCCGATATGATGTCCTAAACTGTGAGGCATCAATTGTTTCATAAGTGTGAGTTTGTCGGACGGATTTAGATTGGCTTTGACTAAGTGTAATTTGACACATTCTTGATATAATTTATCTAAGGTTGAAAGTGTGATATGATTCCAGTGAGCACCGGGTTTAATTTTGGATAAGGCATAGTGAAATGTTTTGTCTAGAGCCTTGTAGAGTAGCGCTTGTTGAGGAGTGAATTTACCCGATATAGGAAAACAACGTGACATATCACTACAATAGTTATCATATTTACAACCTAAATCCAGTAAAACAAAGGACCCTTCTGTGATTACGGAATCGGTGGGCTTGTGGTGTAAGTGTTGATTGTCTTGATTGTGAGCTACGATGCTGGGAAAAGCTAACTCATGAGCTCCTTGTTTCTGAATGCTATCGGTAAATAGCTTTGCGACTTGTTTCTGAGTCATACCAGGTTTGGCATGTTTTATGATGTGTTTCATTGCCTTAGAGGTAATTTGACAGGCCTGTTGTATGGCTTGTATTTCAGACTTGTCTTTTTGTAACCTTTTATAGGATAATTCATCCGATAATTCATATAAATCGATGTCTTGATTACGAAAGGAAGGCCATTGGGGGTGAGTTGATAAGTT
>Ga0181409_1001159_pt1 | contig 10228 bp, 16 predicted proteins | sample 32SPOviralmetaG_FD_130138 | JGI IMG/M metagenome (GOLD analysis project Ga0181409, IMG submission 130138) | Marine viral communities from the oligotrophic San Pedro Time Series (SPOT) site, San Pedro Channel, CA, USA - 32 SPOT_SRF_2012-05-30 | ecosystem: Environmental > Aquatic > Marine > Strait... | reverse complement strand
CGTGTCTCAGTTACACCTTTAAGGTCAGTATGGTCAGCGTACAAGCCGTATTTTTTAATTGTGGTTCTTTTCTTTCTTGGTTTTTTCATTTGGTTTGGTTTAGTTAGTTGGCTTCCTGTTCGTCCTGTTCGTATCCTTTTTCTACTTCCATATCATCGCACCAAGCACTGCTTATGTCATCATCATCCCATGCTTGTTGTCTCGCTACTCCTATAGCATCATCCATTGAATCAGCCTGTACATAAAAGGTACGATAAGTGGTACTCTTTAGTTCTATTTCGTATTGTTTACTCATTGTTTGGTTTTATTTCTTTCTATTTATTTTCTTTAGTTCCTTTAGTACTGATTTATATTGCTCAATCTTTTCTTCATGACTACTAGCTCGCCCAGTGAACAGGTGTGGCAAGTCTTTTAAGTGCCACTCGATGTAAACTTCTTTATAATCGCTTACAATTCTGTACACAAAAGCTTGTTCTTCGATGTATTCGGTAACGCTCATAGGTATTCAACAGACTCTATATTGATTTTAACTAAGCGTTGGGTTGATATGGTTTCGTTCTCCATAAACCCACGACATAAAGGTACACCCTTGATTAAATCCTTCGCTTTCCTGTTCATCGCTATTTCGATTAAGTAGACACTAGGGTAGAAAAACTTTAATCGTTTCTCATCTTCTTCAAACATTGCGTAGAGCACGTTGGGTTCTTCTCCATCATGTTGATAGTCAGTTATTTTCATAGCTCTATTGTTGTGCGTGTTAACTGTTCTTGTGCATCTCTAAACATCCTAACATCGAAATCATCTAACCAATGGACAATAACATCCTTCCCTTCTGCTGGATAGCGTTTAAAGTGGGCGATTAAATCTTTAATACTTTCTTTAGTCGGTGTCCAATGAGTCTTACCTGTCAGCTTGTCGATTGTCAGTGCCAAAAACTTTATAGGTTTACCCCCAACGATATAAAAAGGAACGTAGTCTTGGTAGTTTGTCTTCCAATAGCCTTGAGAATCATATTCACCTGTGTATAAACAACAACGCCACGTAAATTGAGGAACGACATCACTTAACGACAATGCTGATTCTTCTATGGGGACTGCCGATAAATTAATATCGAATCCTTCAATGTTGTCCCACAATTCGTAGGGGTCAGATTCAGTGTCCGTGTATTTATCTATGTTTTTGATATGGTTCTCAGCGAACGCTTGTGCTTTTTCTAGTATTTCAATTGTTATTTTCATATTGTTTTATTTTCTATTGGTTAGAGTGAACAGATAAAGATTAAGATAGCCCACGTGGCAAGAACAATCACTGGACTAACAATCCATACTATCGCCTGTTCTTTGCGTGAAGGTTTTAAGGATGTGAACATATCTTCTATGTCGGTTTGGTGGTTTGGTTTTTTCATATTATGCGACCTCCTTTACTTGTGATTCATACTTTTTAAGAGTTGCAACCTTTAGGATGTTAAAAGCGTAGGTCATCATGTAATCATTCAAAGTAATATCATCAGTATTATGATCATTGTCTTGAACTTCCCTTTCTACCTCGTTAAAAAGATTATCGTCATAAGAGCCGTGCTCAAATTTAACAAAGTTAACTAATTGCCACGCTTTGAAATAGACAAAGGAGTAATCGCAGTTGTTGCATATTTCTATGATAGCGTTGTAATGATCGAATGATGAGTCGAGGTTATAGTCTTTTACAGAGTCAACAAGTGAGTCTATAAGTGAGTCGAATTTATTTTGGTTCATATTGTTTTCTATTTGGTTATAATTAATATAAATCTATTGAATGAATTGAGGAAAAGACACCGTTCTCTATTGATTGCAATTGAAGAATAGCTTTGTCAATAGCTTCTTTTTCTGTGGTAGCTTTAGCGTAATAAGTTTCAAAAGAAGATGTGGAGCCTTTACGATATAATCTTATTCTATAGGTTTTCATATTGTTTTTTCTATTTGTTATTAATCTTGAATATTGATTTCCTCGGTCGTTTCAATCCAAATAGTAGCCCCACACGCTAAAGGCGATTCGGGAGCATAACAAAGCCTTACATTGTCGCCTATCATAATATGATTAGCCTTAATGTTGTCGCTTGTCGTTTTGATTGTAAGTACTGGATCATTAGAACCGTTCTTGCGATTGGCTTTAATGATGTGTTGGTTAACGTGAATTCTTTTAATATATCCTTTGTTTAATTCCATAATTTTCATTGTTTTTTTTATATATTGGTTTTGATTAAAGTAAAATTTGAGGAATAAAGCCCCAATGTTCTTTCTTTACTTTAGTTACATAGGCGTAGTTTATATCTTTTATTTTAGATAATAGCTTTTTACTTTCCGCGTGACTGCATTCTTGATTTTCTGCTAAATCATTTAGAGCTTGAATTAACAGTAGCATTTCTTTTTTGGTTAACATAATAATATTGGTTATTGATTAATAATATGCTTAAAGTTAGATCACAAATAAAAAACTTTTTCGAGGATTATTTTTATACGATACATAAAGTACTAATAATCAAGGATTTAAAAAGTGAAATACTTTAGCTATAAAAATAGTAAAATGACATTAAAGCGAAGGTCAGTGTTGTAAGTATATGTCTGGCAGTACTTTATGAAAAGATTGAGATTGAATTTGTAGTGTTTATCAAGGATTGAGTAGACTTTGATTAGTCAAAGTAGATAGTTTGATTAATGGTAGATAGATAGTTTGATCAGTACTTGTTAGAGAGTTTGATTGATTGAAATTAAACGAAGAAGGAAATACAAATTTACAATTGAAGTCATGACGTCATGATGTCTTTATTTCAAGCTGTCATTACATCAATAACAATTACTTAATGCAAACGACTTGCAATAACGATAGATTATTTCCTAAGTCGTTGATTACCAGTAATTAGACATAATCTATATTGTACGAACGCTGTTGACTATCAACGAGTTATGACATTTAATTTTAGCAATGCCCACCCCCCACAGTAATTTTAGAGGGTGTCGAGGGGGTTTTTTCCGTTCGCGTATATAGCGTAACCCCTTCAAATTTTTTCAACTAAATGTTAAATAGAAAATTTCTAATGCCGATAAACTATTCCTGTTCTTCTTCGTCCTCTTCATCCACTTCAAAGTCTGCATCAAATTCAATAACACTCATAGCTAGAAGATCATATTTAATGAATTCCAGGACTCCTATGATTGTTTGGTCATTCAATTCGAACTCCCCTTTATAACGATTTATTAAATTACATAAGTCGTTGGTTAACAAGTCTGTCTGAGTATCTATGTCCATATCTTGAAATTTAAGGCTTTACAAATCTGAAAATCGATTATAATGTTTTATTAAGACCTCCTAGAGGTGTGTATTAAAACCATAAGGTCTTACAAGAACCATACCGACTTAAACTAAAGAAGTCGATACTTCGTTCTTCTCCTTCTTACTCATACAACAAGAAGACCCTGTCCTTTAATAACTCTTTAATAACAAAAAGCTTTTTAAGGCTAGGTGTGTCTAAAGACCTACAATAACTAGTTATCAATAAAAAGGTTATCTTGTCAGGGTCAATGATCATAGGTAGTATCTGTTTATACTTATGTATTTACACTAACTACCGAAGCACCTATATTAATCACTAGGATGTAAAGATATGTTAATAGGAGTAGCGTAGCTACGACCACAGCATAGCCCTAGGACCTTTAAGACTTCTCTTATGAAATGAATCAGTAAAGGATGTTAACTCTTGATCCATTAGTTCTTGTTTCCTGGAGTTAATGTTATTGTCTACAGATTGATTCATTTGTTCTACCCAATAGTTAACAGCAATAGAAAGAGCATCTAATCTATCATCGTGATTAAGAGAGCCTTTATCTTTTGTTATACGACTAAGTTGATAGAATAACATATACTTAGCTTGATGTTCTATAGGATACCCTTGAGCACTCTTATAGTCTTTAGTAACAACAGAAGGATCAATAATAAGTTTATGTTGATTAAGGACAGGTTCAAGGACATCAATGATTCTAAGTTCTTTTTGTTTAGAGTGTCTTACTTCTTCAACAGAACAAGGGTAGGAAGTCATAAGGATAGGTTTAAGTAGTTCCATGAACATACCATCACCAAAGTTAGACTCTATGATAATCTTGTTAACCTTGTTCGACTTAGCGATGTGTACTAGTTGTTTAAGAGTTTGATCATCGTACCCACCTTTTAGACCACCAGCATCAGGAACAAAGAGTTGACCGTTAAGCATCTTAACTACAGCGTACCCTGTTTCATCCTTTCCTCTACCACTAGGGTCAATAGACAAGACAGAACCAGTGTACTCTACCATGTCCCCTAAAGTCTTAGAAGGTCTGTGGTATCGATCCCCACCTAGTCCTACATTAGGAAGGTCTTTGTTTTCGTTATCAGGATCACTGGACCATATAATCTTCTCAGGAGCTAGGTCACTATCAATATCTGTTATAATAAGATCGTTAATCTTCAAAGGATATCTATCAGCGTCAGATAGCCTAGGATTAAGCATGAACTGTAAAGCATACCCTGTACGCCCATAAGAGAGCTTACGCTCTTCTAGGTCCATATCAGAGAACCTAAGAGGCTCTGTAGTGTGTCCTACTGTATCTTCTGTTATCTGTTCTTGTAGGAAAGGGGCTATGTCATTGTCGTAGTTCTTTAACACTAAGTCTTGTTGTGGGTACTCAGAGGTCCATATACGAGCGTCATAGCCTCTCTCACGCAGTTTGTTATAAATAGAGTCCTCGCATTGAGGTGTACCTAGAAAGAGAATCCTAGAGGTGTCCAGGGGCTTTATAATAGCTTCAAACTCTTTTACTTGTTCATCGAGCTTATCACGCATACCTTGAGTAGCAGAGTTGTTAGGTACTTCTATATCGTCTGCAATGATGATGTCAGCACGGCTACCTGTTAACTGAGAGGAGATACCGAGAGACTTAACGGAAGGTGCGTGAGCAGCTGGAGCAGGTCCTACGTCAAAAGCGATCTTAGAGAACCTTTGATCGTTCTTAGGGATTAGTCCTTGTAAGACAGGAATGTCATGTATGATCTTGAGTGTAAAGGTGGAGAAGTCATCAGCACGGTTCTTAGACGCAGATACAACAAGTATGTTCTTAGTGGGGTCTAGTAGGAGTTGATGAACAGCATAGGCAGAACATATCCAGGACTTACCTACTCCACGGAACGCCATGATAACAGATCGCTTAGGACCGTGTTGCATGAAGTCAGCTATGTCGTATTGTAGTGGTGTAGGATCAGGTAGGTTCAAGTGTTTCCAAACTACATATAAGAAGTTACGGAAGTCCTTGAGTTGTTTAAGCTTTTCAATACTCATGCTTCAACTCTTTCTCTCTTCGGTGTTGTTATTACTTTGTAATTACTCTTTCTTCAGGTTTGTCTTCAAAAGGTAGTACTTCTCCCAGTAGATCATTAAGTGGAGTATCTTTACCACTCATAAGAATTACATCGTTATCTTTTAAATGTTGTCTGGCACAGTTAAGTAAAGCAGGGTTATACTCTTCAGTTGCACTCATCAGTTGAATACCTTTACTTAAAGTATCAGTTAAAAGGATGTGTAAGTTACCTAGTTCTTCTCTCGTTTTCATATTGTTAAGGTGCTGATGTTTTGTACGGATGGTTAGAAGGTAGGTCTGTTGTCAGTCCCCACTTATGTGCTAGGTATCCTTCGACCTTGTCGGAGTTCGATTGTGTTACATCTTCTACAAATAGCACCTCCCCCCAATCTGAATCTGCGTTGTTCTGATAGTCGTTAAGCTTAACAGAACCTGTACCCATCGTGGATAGACCCGACTGAGTTATGTTTGTGTTATAAGCGGTGGCGTTTAAGGAAGCAGTAGCTCTAGCGTTAGGTATATCTAACTCGATGGACAGCATTGCCCATTGATTCAGCAAGTTGGTCGAGTTGCCTGCCATACTTGTCCCAGGATTCATGTACCAATCACCTGAGAATGTCCCACCACCGCTCAAATTAAACATGATCATTTGAAGGGTAGGGTTGCTTTTAGTAAATGTTATTAAAGCATCGTGATTGTCTGATGCTGTTACCTTAACCACAAAATACCATTTATGAACCGCCGTGGAACTGAAAGCTATGCTCCTAAACGAAGTTGCGTCTGAGTTGTTATCAAACCTAAGTATATTCTTACCATTCTGAGATGTATTAACTGCGGTAAGTGTACTACCTCCATCGGCATTAAAGTTGTAGTTATTACCTGACTTATCTGCGATAGCTGTGACATTACCGCCAGACGAAGTAAAGGTTGTCTGATCGTCCATATCTAACCACAGGCGAGTAGTAATCGAAGAAGGAGTCCATGCAGCGTTTGTGCTTCCTGATATAGCTAGTTGCATTTTATCCGCAAACGCTTCTCCAATGTCGAACATATCATTTACACCATTTCCTGTAATATCCGAATTACCATCGGCTGAAGCACCTACATGGTTTTGCGAAGCACTATGTCCGTAGGTTGCGGCATCTACAATTCCTATGTACGCATCTGCATTAGCTACAGGAGTTAAGTCTGTGCCGTATCCAATTTTTGTTATGACAACAGGGAACTGAGAGGTGTTGGTTACATTGTAACTGTTGCCTAGAACTGTCCGTACTGCGTTAATTAAAGTATTTAAACCACTAACAGATGAGCCACTCTCGCCTTGCCACCATATCATCCCTTTGAAATTCCAAGAATAACCAGCGTTTGTTAGCTTGGTAGTTGCATCCGATAGAGCGGCTAATAACCCACGATAACAATCACCTTCTCGGTTACCTGTTGCGGTGGTATCCCAATCGGAAAAGTTCGCATCTCCAGCACTTAACTGAGAAGCACCAACTGCGTATTTAAGAATACCGATGGGTTGAGTAGTTAAGTTAATTGCATTAGCCCGACTAACAAATCCCAACTCAGGTCCAAACTTCGTGGAGTTTACTAGATTGTTTCCATCACCTCTCGTACTACCTGCTACCAATGATGTTGCCCAAGTTGAGTAGTTCTGTGTTGTTTCTGCGTTACCTGTAGAGTCATGCCAAGAAGTATAGAACAAGCCGTCTTGAGTTGACTGCCCTGATGTAAGGTCGGAAACATCTGCCGCACCGTGTGCATTTGATTGACCAGCTAATATAAACAAGTCGATGGTCTGATTTGTGATTACTGAATTATCAAATGTACGATACCATACTCCGTTATAAAAGTAGGACATCGTAGGAGTTCCGCTAATCGTCCCATCAGTCACTAAAGCGTTCGTTGCAGAAGAAGCATTTAAGGGTAGGTTTGCTTTTGCGTAGCTACTAATCTGTACTCCATCCTGTCCGTCCGCTCCATCATTTCCTTTCACTCCTTGAGGTCCTTGAAACTGTGCTAACGAGTTCCATGCAGTCACACCATCTCCTACCTTTAGTATCTGATTAGTGGTATCAAACGCTGGTTCGCCTTCGGAAAGTACAGGGTTAGCACTAGTAAAGTTAGCTGCTGTGTCTCTCCTTAAAAATATTCTTCTAATACTCACAATGCTGCACTACCTCCATTTATAGGAGTTGCTTCAACATGGTTAAGACCTGCACGACCACCGTCCACAATACCTACAGCAGTATTTTCAAGAGTTGTAAGCTTTGTTTCAGTATTATTCATTCGTGTGTCTTTGTTTATCTTATCTGTTTCTAATAATGCTATCTTAATATCTTTAATGGATTTGTCTAATTGAAAGTCCCTTTTAAAAGTTTGTAAGTCTCCAGAAGAAGTTGCAGTGAGTGTTCGTAGTTGTGCAGATAACGGATTAACTTTTGGTCTTCTAGGCATCTAACAACTCCACCTTCCAAGAGCTAACGCTTTTCTAGTGGGTTTACCTTTAGAGTCTTTCATTGGTCCTTTCATACCCCTAAACCTTCTACAAAAGTTATCTTGTCGTTTCTTCCTAGCACCTGTTGGATTACTTTCGGTAACTGGGGCTTTTAAGTTAGAACCTGTAGCATTGTTGATCCGATTCCTTCCTGACTCACTAAGACCACCTTTAGCTGATTTATCAGAAGCTCTTAAAGATATAGATACACTTCTCACTTTTTAAACCCACTCTTCATATTAGCGTAAGAGTTAGGTGATATTGTAGACTTCTTCTTGCTACGACTAATGCCTAGCTTCCTTCTTCTGTTAATGTTTGCGTATAATCCTTTTTTCATCGTTTAATTAATATCTCCATCATTCTATCTAGTTTACCGTTGATCTCTTTTACAGTAGCTTCAAGACCACTCATTCTATTCTCCACAGCAGTGTCTCGTTCTCTTTGAGTAGCAAGTTCTACTTCAATACTTGTTAACCTTTTTTCATCGTTGTCTAGTCGATCAGTCAGCTTCTTAATCATCCAACCAATAACACCTAGAATAACAGCTAGAGCAGTGTCGAGAAAGTGTGAGAGTTGTTCAGTCATCTGTTTAAAGTGCGGTGATTATGAAGGCGAGTAGCTCTTCGTATCTGATTCCTAATTGAGTCACTTCTTCTCCTGTATCCTCATCTGTCCATGTATCAGAGCAGAACAATCCATACTCATGTGCATCTAGTCCTTCAGCAGAGAAAGCATCTCTTACATCCTGTGCAATGACTCCGATATGTTTTCTTGTGCCACCTTTAAATTTAAATCTTTTAACTAATCCTTTACACGTTTGTGCGACTCTAAGTTCTGCATCAGATAAGTCTTGTATTTCTTCTTTTAGGTTTCTATCAGAAGTGTTAATAGTTGCTGTTCCAGCGTACACTACTGACCAGCGTTTACCTGACAGTCCTAAAGTTGTTTTGTTGTCAAAAGTAGGATAATACGCTCCTGTTTCACTACCTGAACCTCCGTTTGAGTTTAATAAAGCTACCCCAATTTGATCTCCTGTTCCAAAAGCAGTTTGTAGTGTGTTGCTTGTTGAATTTAAATCGATGTTTAAGTTTTGAGTGTAACTTGAGCCACTCGCAGCTTGAGCCAATAATTGAACTATTGCAGATGTTCCTGTTGTACTTGAATTTCTAACAAATATCGCGGCAGTACCTCCAGCTGCATTAGCTTGAAAGTTTGCCACATTTCCTGTTGACCCAGTGACATCAAATTTGAATGTACTACCAGCAACTGCACCTATCGCCACATTTGTTCCCACATTAAAAGTAGTATCTGTCGCACTTATCTTAGCCGCAGTGACAGCGTTATCAGCTATCGTAAGTGCAGTAGAACCTGTTACATCCCCTGTATGCGTAGCATTCGTAACCTTAGCTGTGTTAGCTGCAACAGAAGAGTTATTAGAAACCTCAGTGTCAAAGTCCGATATAGTAGAAGCAAGTTGAGTACCTGTGTGATTAGCCCTGTTCTTTAAGTTAGAGTCTGTATCATTAACGGTTGCACCTGCTGCAATACCTGCAAGCTTAGTTTGTTCAGTATCATCATACTCATTAGTGTTCGCGTTGCTCTCGTAAAGAGTCTTAACTTGAGCAGCTGTAGGAGAAGCACTACCGTTCGCAGCAGCTGTGATCCTTCCTTGTGCATCTACTGTTAAATTAGTAGCAGTATAAGCTCCTGGAGTAACAGCAGTGTCAGCAAGCTTGTCAGCAGTGATAGCATCGTCAGCAATCTTATCAGTGTTAACAGCAGCATCAGCAATGTTAGCAGTATCTATTGGACCACCTGCAACACCTGTAGCTAAAGTAGTAGCAATCTCAGCGTCTACATAAGTCTTATTCGTAGCGTGACTGCCACTAGCAGGGGAAATTAAACCTGTAACTTTATCAACATTTTGAATATCATTTGTTTGCATATCCAAGTTACCTGACATTGAATCTCCACTTTTGTTAACTTGAAGAGCGTCTTGTTGGTCTACATAACCTTTACGAGCAGAGTGATCACTACTAATAGGAGCACCTAAACCACTGACCATGTTACCACCCATAGCTAAGTCACCTGTCATATTGTCACCTGCTTTAGTAACTTGCAGTGCGTCTTGACCGTCTACATAAGTCTTGTTAGTAAGATCATTACCAGTACCAGGAACAGCAGAAGAAGTAACCTTATTAGCACCCATCTGCAAGTTACCAGTCATCGTATCACCAGCAACATCAACAAAAGTAATATCAGCGTAGTTCTTAGTTACTGCATCTTGTGGGTTTGTAGGATCAGCAAGGTTTTTAATCTTGGCTAAATCAGCGTCGTAGTTCCCATCAACAGGGTCTTTAGTCATCGT
>Ga0181409_1001150_pt1 | contig 10266 bp, 8 predicted proteins | sample 32SPOviralmetaG_FD_130138 | JGI IMG/M metagenome (GOLD analysis project Ga0181409, IMG submission 130138) | Marine viral communities from the oligotrophic San Pedro Time Series (SPOT) site, San Pedro Channel, CA, USA - 32 SPOT_SRF_2012-05-30 | ecosystem: Environmental > Aquatic > Marine > Strait... | reverse complement strand
TGAAGTAGAGAGCTTTACATTTAATGAGCAAGGCGCAGTCTTTGAAGCAAAAGCACCAAGTTTAAATATCAATAAAACAGGTGAAACATATACCTTTGCACGTTTCCCAATGTTACGTGGGTTCTTATAATGCGTGACGAGCTTTATCATAAGACCTATGACAAGAATAACTATAACTGCGCTCATTTTGCACGCGATGTATATTTAGCAGAAACAGGTAAAGATATTGGTGACACATTGTCAGGCTTTCTATTGCCACCAAGCAAACGTGTAGTAGATATGTCAAAAAGACATAGACTAGTAAAATTAGATAGACCCATAAGCCCATGCCTAGTCATAATGTTAGGTAGTAGAATTGCACCCCATGTAGGTGTATTTGTACGTGATAAAGTGATACACATACAAGAAGCAGGAGTACAGTATGTTTCATTGTCTATTGCAAAACTAGGTTTTACTAAGTTGGGTTTTTATAAATGTTAAAGCAAGTTATAATAGCAGAGAACGCATTAGAGCCTGAAACATGGTCAGGTCATTATGTAGAAAATATATCAGACTTCCTAATGGAGAGATATGATACTTTTCCTGAAAACGCACGTATTTACCATAAAAGCGTAAGTTTAGATAATGACGTAACACCAACTAATGAAGCACAAATAGAAACACTTAATCAGCTAGAAGATATCTTGTATGTAGTAAATTACCCTACTGGTGGCTTACTGGTTCCTGTTATAGTAGCAATAGTCAGCGTAGCACTATCTGTTGCAATAAGCTTTCTGTTAAAGCCACCATCACCGACACAACGCAACACACAAACTGAAAGCCCAAATAACGGATTATCAGACCGAGAGAATAATGCTAGAATATTAGCACGCATACCAGATATATTTGGCAAGGTTAGGTCAACACCAGACTTGCTTAATGTTCCATATAAAGAATTTATTGACCATCAAGAGGTTGAATATGCATATATGTGCGTAGGTCGTGGTTATTATGATATAACTGCAGATAATGTAAAAGATGGTGACACTAAGATCAGTGATATATCAGGTGCTTCTGTAGCAATATATCCACCAGATACATCACCTAATAATGGTAGCCCACAGTTGACAATAGGTTCGGCAATCAATGAGCCAGTGTTAAAGTCTGTTAGGAGTAATGCGGCTAACGGACAGACACTTAAAGCACCAGACGCGGCGGCCTTCAATGGAAACAATAACACACGTTTTATTTATCCTAATCAAATAGAAACTACAGCAACAGGTATAGATTTTACTGAAGAATTTACAGCAGGGTCAACTATAACAATAGCATCAGCTACATATACTGCTACAGTAGGAACACAAGGTTCACAACTATCACGAACAGTAAAATGTGCAGGTGGAAACGATGGCACAATAACATATATAACAGGAGATCCATCGTCAGACTTCAATGTAGGTGACAGCATTAGGCTAGGGTTTGCACTATTTACTACAGATGGTGGAGGCACATTGAACTTGAATGGTGATTATGTAATTAAGACATTAACAAGTACAACAATAACATTAGATAACCCTGCCGCTATTAATAGTAACTGGAATGAAATAGAAAATGAGTTTTCTGCTAATGAGACAGGCTCAAAAAGCGTATTTCTTACATTCTTAGGTGCAGTAATATCTGTAAACTTAAATGGTAACTATACCATTGCTTCACGTACTACAACAAGCATTTATTTAACTAGCCCATCAAGTGTTAATAGTGACTGGAATAAGCTAGATGACTATGACAACAATCGTACAGGGCTAATTAGTCCATATCTATATAGTACAGGCGAGGCTTTTGTAGGTTGGTTTAACTTGCTTGTTGATGACTTAGATAAAATATACATTAATTTAGTTGCGTTGCAGGGTTTATATAAAGACGATGGCGAACAGCAGTATGCGTTCAATATAGCAGTGCAGGTACAAGTCGAGCAAACTAGCGCAACAGGAACGCCGACAGGAACAGTAGAAACATTCACAGGTACAGTTTTAGGTTCGAGTAGTAGTAAGAGTACACGCGCATTGACTATGAAAATTAACCCCACCTTTACAGGATATTGCAGAGTACGAGTTAAACGTACAACAAACAGCGATACTAACTTTGAAGGTACTGTAGTCGATGAAGTTAAATGGCGTGATCTATACTCTATGTCACCAGTATCACAGAATGACTTTGGCGATGTAACTACAGTGCAATCTGTAACCTATGCTACTGATGGCGCATTAGCTGTTAAGTCACGTAAGTTGAACATGGAAGTGACACGCAAGTTACCTAAACTGCAATATGAGCGTTATACATTCCCTATGACATGGACAAGCCATAGCAACGGCTTAGTTAAGGTTGCAGGTAACAATGTAACAATAAGTAGCGACGGTAGTAGTTATGGTGGCTATGCTGATTTAGATGCTATTAGCAATGGACAGGTTATTACAGTAACACTAACGCTAGATAATACTAAGACTACAGCTACGACAGTAACTATTGGTTTGCATGATGGCACAAGCTTTATATCTAACACAGCGACAGTAACTAATGGCACAGCGACATATACCTTAACTGCAACAAGCGCAGAAGCAAATCCATTCGTGTTATTGCAGTGTGGCAATAATGACACATATTTTACTGTAACAGATATGCAGGTTAGTGGCGAGGATTACCCAAGTACACAGACCATTAGTGCAGACAGTTACTATGGCGGTGTAATTACGTATCAATATGGCGGCGTTAAAGTAGCTAATGATGGCGGCAGTTATGGTATTAGTACGCCTATCGAATATGGCAACACAGGCTATAAAACTATTGTAGACTTCGACTTGCTATCAGCATCAACTAGCACGTCTGTTAGCGTTGTTATACTAGATAATGCAAATCAACCAATGTCAAATGTAGAAACTGTATCAGCAGGTGCTAGGTCAGTAACACTAACACATACAGCTAAAACAGCAGGTCGAGTTGTTATTTATAGTACGCAGAGCAGTACATTCTTTGCCTTGCGTAACCTTAAAATCAAAGCACAAGAACTTGGTGTTAGTAGATATGCAACGACAGACGCGGCACAAATATTGACTAACATATGCGTTGACCCGTTCATTGGGCGCAGACCATTAACAGAAGTAGACCTAGAAAGCGTTTTAAGCACCGCTGAGAGCGTTACAGATTACTTTGGTACAACTAAAGCATCAGAGTTTAATTATACCTTTGACGCGGATAATTTAAGCTTTGAGGAAACAGCACAAACTATAGCAACTGCAATCTATAGTCAGGCATACAGACAAGGCAGTAAAATTAAATTAAGCTTTGAGAAAGAAACAGATGACAGTGTATTATTGTTTAATCACAGAAACAAACTGCCGCAATCGGAAACACGCTCAGTTAGGTTTGGTAATGCAAGTAACCATGATGGCATAGAGTTTGTATATGCTAGTCCAGTTGATGACGCGCTAATTAGTATAAATATACCAAGTGACCAAAGCGCAACTAATCCAGATAAGATAGAAAGCGTTGGAGTAAGAAACGGCGTGCAAGCCTACTTTGCGGCACATAGAGCTTGGAACAAAATACAGTATCAAAATACATTAGTTGACTTTGAAGCAACACAAGAAGCAGATTTGCTTGTTACTAATGACAGGATCTTAGTTGCAGATAATACACGTACAGGAACACAAGACGGCGAAGTAACGGCTGTTAATGTGTTAGAACTAACTCTATCACAAGATGTTACCTTTGCAGGTGGTGGTGTCACATATACTATATTCTTACAGCATGTAGATGGTACAGTTGAAAGCATTGGCATTACAGCAGGTACGGCAGACAATAAAGTTATATTAGCAAATGCACCAAGATTAAGCTTGATTACAGATCAAAATAAGTATGCTAGAACAGGTTATAATATAGTAGCGAGTAATGCGGCACGAGGTACAGCGTTTTTAGTTACAGAGAAGCAACCAAACGATAACTTTACGTCGCGCGTTGGAGCTGTTAATTATAGTGATAAATACTACACGCAAGATAATGATTATCTTACAGGGGTTGTCGATATCGATGGCGATGAAATTTAGGAGCAAGTAAATGGCAGAATTACCACTAGATCAGGCCGTTCCAAGGTTTAAGGCGAACGAGGATAGATTAGACACGTTTGTCAATTCAGCTACAGGTTATACAACATCTGGTGGCACGTCAGTACAATCTATACAGCAATTTCTTGCTAGCATTGGAAGTAATGGCATAGATTTTGTTGATAATGCTAAAGCGCGATTTGGTACAGGTAATGACTTAGAGATATATCACAGTGGTTCAGGTAGTTTTATTAGAGATACAGGCACAGGCGACTTAACTATTGATGGCAGTGCAATAAGTATACAGACAGCTAGTGCAGAGCGTATAAGCGTATCGGCATCAGGTATAAACGTTACAGGTACAGTTGAGTTTGATGGTTTATCAGGAACAGGTGCAGTTACAATTACCGACATAGCCGATGAAGATAACATGTCATCAAATAGTGCTACTAAACTAGCGACACAGCAGTCAATTAAAGCATATGTAGACGCTCAGGTAGGTACAGCAGACACCTTATCAGAAGTGCTAGGGCTTGGTAATATTACAGGCGGTACAGACATAGCAGTATCAGCAAATGACGACATAACCTTTACAGATAGTAGCAAAGCTAAGTTTGGTGCAGGTTCAGACTTACAAATTTATCACGACGGTAGTAACTCATATATTAAGGAAGTAGGCACAGGTAACTTATTTATAGATGCTACTACATTGTATGTAAGTAGTGATATAGGTATTGGCAGAGTAGCAGGTGCTTATACATTTACAGAAGTAAATGGCGGTAATGAACGTGCAGGAATGCATTCTAATGCTAGTAATGAATTAATATTTAAAACAGGTGTGGCAACAGAACGTATGAAATTAACATCTTCTGGTATAGATGTAACAGGTACAGTAGAATTTGATGGCTTGTCTGGTACTGGCTCAGTAACAGTTACAGATATACTTGATGAAGATGACATGACATCAGATAGTGCAACTGCATTAGCTACACAACAGTCAATTAAGGCATATGTAGATGCTAATGCGGGTGGTAGTGGTTTACCTACAACTGGTGGAACTATGACAGGTGACATACTGTTTAACGATAGTATTAAAGCTAAGTATGGAACTAGCTCAGACTTACAAATATTTCACGATGGTAGTGACTCCTATATTACAGAAAGTGGTACAGGAATATTATTTCTTCGGTCAAATCAATTAAAAATACAAAGTGATGATGGATTAGAAACTTATGGTGTATTTACCGATAATGGTTCAGTACAATTGTATCACAACAATGTAGAAAGGCTTGAAACAAACTCTGTTGGTGTAAGTGTAACAGGTGTTTTAGATATCTTTGATAATAACAGTGACATATCACCCGATGGCTCAGGAAGTGGTCAGCTAAAAATTGATGGTAATGGTTACAGAGCCGCTATAGCATTAGATGCAGACGGTGTTAATCTTTATAGTACATCAGCTTCAAGACCATTAATATTTGGTGTAAATGAAACAGAAGTAGCGCGTGTTACGACAACTGGTTTGGGCATAGGTACTACGTCACCACAAGTTAAGCTACAAACAACTGTTGCAAACTCTTCTACAGAAGCAATAAGAATTACTAACGATACAGATGCAGTCAGAACGCATATGTATCCTGCCGAGATTCAAGCGCATAATTCTAATTTAACGTTAAATGCTAATGATGGTGGTTTTGCAACTGTTATCAAAGCAGCAGGTACAGAACGTATGCGTGTTAATTCTACTGGTATAGATGTAACAGGTAATGTTGTAGGTGATGGATTAACCATAGCAGGTGACGCTACCTTTACAGGTGGTGGTACAGGCTCAATCGTTATTAATGACGAAGATAGCTCACTATGCCCTACTATGACATTCTTAAGAAATGGTGGTGGTACAACTACTAATGACTTTATTAAGTTTGAAAACAGTGGTGGTGAAGTAGCTAATATAGATTCTACAGGCGGTGCATTATTCAGGGAACTAAAGATTAAAGGTTCTAACACACGTAGAATAGATATCTCTAATACCACATTAGCTGATACAGGTGAGATGGCTACATTGCAGTGGGACAACAGTGCTAACTTTACTATACAAGGTAGAACAAGTGCGGGTGGCTTTGCCGCTAATTGGTATTCAATACAAACGTCAGATACTGATGGGCGTGCAGATGCACATATATTTTATACGGATGCTAGTACAGAACGTATGCGTATTAATAGTACGGGTGTGGGAATAGGTACTACAAGTCCTGCACATGAGCTTCACATTGAAAGCACATCACCGACTATTCGTTTAGTTGATTCTGATGGTAGTAATACACTAGATATTACACAAAGTGGTTCGGCTTCTTACTTAACTTTTGATAACAATATGCGCTTTAGAAACGCATCAAATGTAGAAAAGCTCAGGATTGATTCAGGTGGTATAGATGTAACAGGTGATTTATTGGTATCAAGTACAATTGAAGTTGGCTCATTAACTCCTAACCAAGATGGTGCTATTGAAGTTGGTGTTATAGCATTAGGCACACCCGCTATATCATCTACAACTGATAGTACATCATTACGTAACCATATTATCTTTGATAATCCAAATGGTGCGGTTGGTAAAATAAACACACTAAATTCAAGTACTAGCTATCTTACAAGTTCAGACTATAGACTTAAAACTGATGTGCAGGAAATGACAGGCTCTATTGATAGAGTTAAAGCACTAAGACCAGTAAACTTTGAATGGGTTGTAGATGGCACTAGAGTAGATGGTTTCTTAGCACATGAAGCACAAGAGGTTGTTCCAGAAGCAGTTGATGGCGAAAAAGATGCAATGCGTGACCAAGAGTATGTTGTAAGCGAAGCAACAGGCGACATATATACTCCTGCTGTTAAAGCAACATATGAGACAATACAAGTTGAGCTAACTCCTGCTGTTGAGGCAACTTATGACGATGAAGGCAATGAATTAACCCCTGCTGTCGACGCTACCTATGAGGAACAACAACAAGAGCTAACCCCTGCGATTGATGAAGTAATACATAGCTCAGATGTGGTAGAGCCAGATGAACTTGAGGAAGGTCAGCGTTGGCGCGAAACAACAGAGAAAGTTATGGCAACACGACAAGTGCCAGATTACCAAGGCATAGACCAAAGTAAGATTGTGCCATTGCTAACATCTGCACTACAAGACGCTATTGCTAAGATTGAAGCATTAGAAACACGACTAGAGGCGTTAGAAGCATAATGATTTTATGTAGTAGTAAAGGTAGTATGTAGTAGTAAAGGTAGGGTTAAATGATTGATATTACATTTTTTACGAAGAAGTGGAAAGAAGTTGACGGACATAAGCTAGTCAATGGTTGGGAAATTGTAAAGCCTAATGGTGATAAACAGTATGTTGGCGATCAATTTGACTTTGCAGTCACAGCAATGTATTTATTAAACAATAACAGTATAAAAAAGACATTGTTTTCGTTATTGACCAGACGGACGTGTTTATACTCAGTTAGAATTGGCGGAGCCAAGACATTAGTAGTGAAAAGTCAGGGACGTTTCATAGATTTAAAACTACGTAAGTGGGTTAATCGTTGTTACCTAGAGTGCAATGAACCTATTTATATATTTAGATTTAGACTTCCTATACCTTACATAGCGTATAAGTTGTTACTAGGTCGCTACGAGCGGTGGTCATTATGGAACAAAATCTCATAAACGTATTATTAGGTGGACTTAGCGTTATTATAGGCGCAGTGATATCTACGATTTACAATAGCGTTAAAGAATTAGAGCGTTCTGATAAAGATATTAATGAAAAGCTATCAGCCATAGAGGTTGCTGTTGCAGGTAATTACGTCAAGCGTGATGAATTTATAAACACAATAGAAAGATTATTTACTAAGTTAGATTCCATAGATCAGAAGTTAGATGCAAAGGCTGATAAATGAGCCTTGGAATTACAGAACTTATATCAGGAATATTTAAACCTGCTACAGAACTAATTGACAACTTACATACCTCTAAGGAGGAAAAGCTTGAACAGAAGCGTCTGTTGCTTGAGGTGCAAGGGCGTGCAATGGACAGGGTTCATGAGTACAACACAGAGTTGCTCATGGGACAGGCTAAGATCGTAAACAGTGAAGCAAGTTCAGAGCATTGGCTTACAGCTAATTGGCGGCCATTAGTTATGCTTACATTTACAGGGTTAGTTGTAGCACGCTTTCTTGGCTTTGAGGCTGAAGGGATGACAGAGAAAGAATATCAAAGCTTGTGGAACTTAATCACGTTAGGTGTTGGTGGTTATATTGGTGGCAGGTCAGTAGAGAAGGCCATAAAGACGCTTAAAGGATCAGGCGAGTAAATGCCATTCAGATTTAGTAAAAGTAGCAAGAACAGATTGCTAGGTGTTGATCCAGACATATTTAGGATAGCTAGACTTGCAATAGAGATAACTAAGATTGATTTTGGTATACCTTTGCATGGTGGATTGAGAACACAAGCCGAACAGAATGAATTATTTCATGCAGGGCTATCTAAATGTGATGGCTATGAGAAGATTAGTTCGCACCAGACAGGCGAGGCGTTAGATGTATATGCCTACGTTGATGGTAAAGCCTCTTGGGAGGAACAACACTTAGCAATGGTTGCAACAGCAATGCTACAATCAGCAAGCCAATTAGGTGTTGGACTAGAATGGGGTGGGCTATGGAAGTCATTTATTGATATGCCACACTTCCAGTTACAAAAAAAGAGGCCGCAATTAAGCGACCTCTAAAACAAACACAAGGATCGGGGATAAAACAACCTTGTAACTTTTAGTATCATAGTAGGACGGACAAAACAATGGGAAAAACAAACGTAAGTAAAGTAAATTGGGCAGAACTTAAGCAATATTGTATAAGTGATCGTGAGCTACAAGTAATTTCTGCAAGAGCCATAGATGATACTGTACACGAGACAGCCGCTAAATTTGGTGTATCCATAAGGGCGATATATACTATTTCAGGTGCAGTTAAAGCTAGAGCCGCACGCAAAGGTCATGCGCCAGAGCATGATATGACAGCAACAGCACCAGATGGATTTCAAGTAAAAGGTGTAAGCACCTACTACAATGCAAGCGGACAACCAACAGGCCAATGGGTAAAAACTATTGGCGACAAAGAACGACAACATGAAATTATGTTGCTAGCTATTGAAGAAACGCATAAAAACTATAAGCCATTTAAGCCAAGCCCTAAAGTGAAGCACACAGATAAAGACTTATTATCATTAATTACAATAACCGACTTTCACTTAGGAATGTACGCATGGGAAGCAGAGACAGGTGATGATTGGGATGTAAATATATCCAAGCGAGTTTTTCTTAATGCTATAGCAGATATGATAGAAGCCGCGCCAAAAGCACACACAGGCTTTCTTTGCCAATTAGGTGACTTCTTACACTTTGATGGCATAACGGCTGTTACGCCTATGTCAGGACATATTCTTGACGCTGATACGCGCTATAGTAAGCTAGTTGAACTAACAATAGAGATTATGACACAAGCCGTTCATATGATGCTAAAGAAATTTGGCAAGGTTGTAATAGTTCAAGCCGAAGGCAATCACGATATGTCAGGTTCAATCTGGCTCAGAAAACATATAAAATATGTATTTAGTAAAGATAACAGAGTGGAAGTTATTGACAACGAATTTCCATATTATGCGTATTTGCATGGTGAGATATTATTAGGCTTTCATCATGGGCATAAAAAGAAAATGGCACAACTACCAAAGCTATTTGCGAGTGAGCCACGTTTTCGTAAGCTTTGGGGACAATCTACACAAGCTTATATACATACTGGACATATGCACCACGAACGTGTCACTGAGGACGCTGGCGCGGTATGTGAAATGCATCCGAGCCTAAGTTCGAGAGATGCATATTCCACCAGAGGGGGCTACGTATCGGCAAGAGGCGCAAAAGTAATTACGTATCACACTAAGCTTGGCGAGGTACACCGAACAACCGTGAGGCCACGTTAGCCGCTTGCTTATAGTTTACTTCGTGCTTCTCACAGATCGCATAGAACTCAGTAGCTTTGTCTACGCCATAATGGGTATAGCTAGACCAGTTTAATGTCTCAATAAAATTAAACTTGTTAGTGTATATGTCACGCCTAAATAAATGAAAGTCATATTTGAGACAATCATCGTC
>Ga0181409_1001149_pt1 | contig 10266 bp, 15 predicted proteins | sample 32SPOviralmetaG_FD_130138 | JGI IMG/M metagenome (GOLD analysis project Ga0181409, IMG submission 130138) | Marine viral communities from the oligotrophic San Pedro Time Series (SPOT) site, San Pedro Channel, CA, USA - 32 SPOT_SRF_2012-05-30 | ecosystem: Environmental > Aquatic > Marine > Strait... | reverse complement strand
CAAAATAACGTTACAGATCCGCTGTTGGAAGAAAATATAACTGTAAGCGACGATGAGCTAGGCGTATTTAACGAGGAACCCGACTAATGGAAATGACATTTGCAAAAGCATCAGAAATGGCTCACGTCGCCAGTAAGCTCGAAGCGTTAGAGGCATCCGGAAAAATAAGACCGGCTGAGGCTAAAGCATTAAAAAAATATCGAGAAAAACACGAAGCTATAGTTAAAGAGCTTGTCGAAACAAAAGCTGGTTATTCTGGCGCAAAATCAGAAGCCGTTTTAAATTTCGATGACGAGATTTACGGAGCATACAAGGCCGCCACAGATTTTCTTAAAAATGGAGATTTGCAAAGTGCTAAAGAAGCCTATGCCAGGCACCGTGACGCCGTCAGAAAAAAACAAAAAATGTTTGAGTATGCCGCGCCGGAAGAATACGCAAAAGGTAGAGTTGCTGGAGCTGGAGGAACTATGGCTGTCGGCATGGGTGGGGTGCAGGGCGTTAACCTTGCTAGAAACCTTTCCACAGCAAAACAAATGATGTCTGGCGCTCTGTCTGGCGCTGCCCTGGCATCAGTTCCAGAGTTTGGCGCTGGCGAGGGCGGCTTTATGAGCCGAGCTGGAAATGTTGGATATTTAAACCCTGCTATTGGTGGTGCCGCTGGCGGAGGCGGTCCAGTTGCTGGCAGAGCTGCCGAGGGTGTTAAAAATATAGTCGATAATCTTCGTCGTGGCGGCGTTGACGGTTTTAAAGGTCAGGCCGTGAGAAGGATTGCAACACAAGTAAAGAACGCCGAGGACAGTGGAACGGACGTCAAAGCGTATTTAGACAGTTTAGGTCCGGAGGGAATGCTGGCCGACGTCGAGGGAGCTCCGCAAGGCTTAGCCTCCGGTTTAGCAAACATCCAGGGCCAGGGATCTAATACGCTTAGAAGAAATATCGTCAACAGATCAAAAGGAGCCGGAGCTCGTATTGAAGCTGACTTTGACAAAAATATTGATCAAGCAAATGCTGGGTTTCTGGCTTCAGTAGCAAACAAGCAAAACAAAAATACTGTCATAAGTCCTATGTATGAAAAGGCTAAAGCGAGTACACAAAAATTTGACGTTCAAGATATTAGAGACGAAATTGTTGAAACTTCTTCCGAAGCATCAAAAAGAGCAAAAGCCGCATTAAATGATCTACTTGGAGACTTAGGCAAGGAAGGTAATTTGTCAGCAAGAAAATTGCATAATGTAAGAGTAGAATTAAACAACTCAAAGGATAGAGCTTATAGAGATGGCGATACTGGTGTTGGAGCTAATCTAGGGATTTTCCTAGATAAAATTGACGACAAATTAGATGCTATTGATGGTTACGCCGTGGCTAGATCTTCTTGGGCTGACGCTAGTTCTATAGATCGTGCGATTGAAGATGGAACTAAAGCATTCTCTGGCGGCAAAGCGTCCGCCATGAGCCCTAAAATGATGGAAGCAAAACTGGCCAAAATGACAGACGCCGAGCGAGAAGCGTTTAAGGCTGGAGCTCGTGAATATATTGGTGCTTTGATGGGAACATCAAGAAATGACGCGGCGGCTGCCTGGGCAGAATTTGGTAAATCTTGGAATGCAGAAAAGCTAGAAATGATAATTGGGCGAACTAATGCTCAACAAGTAACCAGGCGTTTAATGGCGGAAAGCGAATTCGCTAAAACAAAACAGCTTACACTTGATAACAGTCAAACCGAATTTCGAAAGGATGCTAAAAAGAGCATAGGCGACTTAACGGATCCTACTGGCGATCAACCAACAGTATTCCAAAGAACAAAACGAGCAATGTTTGACACGCCAGTAAATTCTTTAATTGACGAGATTTTATACAGCAATCAAAGAGGCGGTCTAAACAGACAAATTGGTGAAATTTTAACCTTGCAGGGCGTTGACCGTGATCGAGTAGTGGCCACCATTCTTGATGAAGCTGGTCGTATGAGCGACAGAACTAAAGCTGATAAAATTTTAAACGCATTATTTTCAACCGCCGCCGGCAGCGCCGCCGTCTCAAAGTATGTAGGAAACAGCAACAATGGAAATTAGAGAAAAAACATTTGACGAGATAGAGAGCATTGTCTCGACGGCTATAGAAGATTGCGTGGATTTCGTGGAAACGGAAATAAGCGAGAATAGAATTAAATGCGCTGAGTACATGGATGGAAAAACAAAGCTAGGCTTCGAGGAAGGTCGAAGCCGTGTTGTAAGCAGCAAGGTTCGAGACACAATCCAAGCTGTCAAACCGTCAATAATGCGTGTGTTTATGAGCACCGACAAGCCGGTGGAATTCGTACCAAAAAATCAGGACGGAGTGGCCCTGGCAGAGCAAGCGACCGACTTCATCCAACATGAATTCCAAAGGCTGAACGGCTATAAAATTTTAAACGATTTGATACACGACGCATTGGTAAAAAAGCAGGGAATTTGCAAAGCATATTATAAGACTTACCCAAAAGCCAAAATACATATGTTTACTGATTTGTCGGCAGACGAGCTGACCTTGCTGGTTAACGAGCCTGGCGTCGAAGTATTAGAGCAATCGTCGGAAATGAACGAAGAAGACGACGCGCCCTACTACAGCGTCAAAATTCAACGCACAGAGACAAAAGGCGAGCTCTGCATAGAGAGCGTTCCTAGTGAAGAATTTTTCATTTCAAGGGAAGCCAGGGATATAAATTCGGCCTATTGCACAGTTCACCGCACGGAGATGAGAGCTGGCGACGTCGTGGAAATGGGATTTGATCCTGAGATTGTTTACGAGCTGGATAGCTTCGACAACGACAGCGGCGTTCTCCAGGAGGAAAGCTCCCAGCGACGCGGCTACACAAACAACAACGATGATGATGAAAATGCCTTAGATCCTGCTATGAGAAATTGCTTAATTAGTGAAGCATATATGCGGATCGATATCGACGGCACCGGCGTACCCGTACTGCATAAATTTGTCATGGGTGGCACGTCTTACAAGTTGATGGACTACGAGCCCTGCGAGCGTGTTCCGTTAATCAAAGTTGAAGTCGATCCGGAGCCACACAGCTTTTATGGCAATTCTTTGGCGGAGAAATTATGCGACGACCAGGACGCGGCGACGAGTGTTTTGCGCGGTGTTTTAGATAACGTCGCATTAGTCAATTCTCCAAGGATGGGTTTCGTCAACGGTCAGGTCGCGATCGATGACCTTTTAAACAATGAGATAGGAGGCTTGGTCAGAATGAACCAGCCTGGAGCCGTCCAGGATCTTTCAGTGCCATTTGTTGCTGGACAGACGTTGAGCGCCCTCACCTACCTGGATAAAATGGTTGAGGCTAAATCTGGAGTGACACAGAATATTGCATTAAATCCTGACGCCCTACAGTCCACAACAAAAACGGCAGTAACAGCGGCGGTCGAGGCGGCAGCCGGCCAGGTCGAAGTTATGTGCAGAAACATTGCGGAAGGATTTAAGGATCTGTTTCAGTTACTGTTGGAGCTGACACACAAAAATTTCGACGAAGAAAAGGTTATGAAGCTTAATGGTGTGTTTGTGCCAGTCGATCCAAGAAAATTTGATACGAGCTTCGACGTTAATATTAATGTCGGACTAGGAACAGGACGCGAAGACGAGCGCGTAGCGGCGCTACAGCAAGCCCTACAGTTACAAATGCAAGTATATGGCCAGTACGGGGCGCAAAACGGTTTAGTTAGCCTGACGAACATCAGGAACTCCCTGGCGGATATATTAGCAGTCAGCGGCGTCAGAAATAGCGACAGATACTTTGCGCCGATTAATCAGGAGATCGAGCAGCAAATGCTCGCGCAGCAACAACAGCAACAACAAGCAATGTCGCAGCAACAACAGGATCCAAACGCGGCATATCTCCAGGCAGAGCAAATGAAAGCCCAGGCAAAATCCGGAACAGACATGGCGAGGCTACAGTTCGACGCGGCCAAGGCAGCGGCGGACGACGATCGAGAGCGCGATAAGATGGCCCAGGACTTGATGGTCAACGCAGCTAAGATTGCCGGTCAGTACGGCTCCACAGTGGACGTGGCGTCCATTAAGGCGGAGCAAGATAAGATCCGGACCGTTGCCGGTATCGCACAACAAGGAATGAACAATGGACAACAGTAATATCAAAGCGGACGACGCAAAATTTTTACAAAAAAATGGCACGTTCCAACTATTGCTGAAAGAGGTTCGCGAAAACCAAACAAAGGTTTTTGCAAACAGTGCCGCCGACGAGATCGAGCGGCGTGAAGAGGCTCACGCAATTCTGCGAGCCGTTAACCAAATGGAAGCGCACCTCGACGCTGTCGTGACGGCAGAGACGCTCCTACAATATAGAAAGAGTTAGTACCGTGAGTGAAGCGACTAATCAAATGACTGAAGTTCTGGAACAAATTTTAAATGTACCAGATACCTCTGAAGATAATTTAAAAGTACCAGATACTAATGCTAAAGCGGAAAACGCCGAAGCAACTGACGAGACACCTCAAGAAGAGATCGAAGCAGTTGAGGAAGCGGATGAAGTAGAGGCAGCTGACGACGACAGTGATTTATTGGAGTTCGAAGCAGACAATGAGGATATCGAAGACGAGCAAATCGACGCTCCCATAGATCTTTCTGATGAACTAGAGATTGAATATAAATCTGATGGTGAAATTAGAAAGAAGACCTTGGGGGAGCTAAAGCGAGGAGCAGCCGGACAAGACTATATCCAGCGGCGAATGCAGGAAGTTTCTGGGTTAGAGAAAGATCTCAAAACTCAAAACGACCAACTAGCCGCACAACGCCAACAAATGTTGGATTTCTTTAATCAAGCGAAAGACCAAGGCTTGCAGGAGCCTGTTCCACCGTCCGCCGACCTGTTTGATAGCGACCCGATCGCTTACATGCAGGAAAAGCTTAAATACGACGAGAGCAAAACTCAGCATGAGGCCAAGGTCGCTCAATTAAACCAGCTTCAGATGCAGCAAAACACTGCTCACGAGGCGCGTTTACAAGAGTACACAATGAACCAAGCGCAAATGTTAACGGAAAAGCTTCCGGAGATTGCGGATCCCGACAAGGGTGAAACGATCAAAAAGGGCATTGCGGAAACAGGAGCATTCTATGGCTTTACTCCCGAAGAACTCGGATCAGTAAGGGATCATCGATACATCCTGGCGATGCATGATGCGATGCGTTATCGGCAATTGGTTCAGAAAAAAGCCAAGGCCACATCCGGTAAAAGGGAGAGCCTGGGAACTGTGAAAGCTGGGTCGAAGAAAAAAGCAAATGCATACAGCGCCAAGCAAAAAGCGAAGGTGAAAGAAAGTATGCAAAATTCTGGCTCCGTCGATGACGTAGCTAATTTTCTCTTGTCGTAACGAAAGGACAAACCAATGGCCGTAAATGCAAACACAAATAAGACGTATGACGTCTCAACAATCCGCGAGGATTTACATTCGGCAATGCTATCTCTAACGCCTACGGACACTATTTTTATGAGCACAATTGGCTCACGAAATGTCGATAACACTTACTACGAGTGGTCCGAAGTTGATCTGGCATCAGTCGATAATTCAAATCGCCAACTTGAAGCTGATGTGCTTGGTAACAGTGCACCTACGAATGCCGTTCGTAAGGGAGGATATACCCAGATATCCGCTAAAGTGAGCGAAACTTCATCAACGGCAAACGCTGTGAACGGGGTTGCTTCCGCGCAGACTATCGCAAAGCAAGTTGCTTACAAATTGCAGGAATTAAAAAGAGACATGGAGTCACTTTTATTGCAGAACACCAGTGCAAGCGCTGGAACGGCTAGCGCTGCAAGAGCGACTGCTGGTTTACCAGCTTACCTAACCTCAAACGTAAATCGTGGAGCAACTGGAGCTAGCGGCACAACATCAGGAACTGGCGAAGCTGGTTTTGTAAATGCTGCCGCTACTGACGGGACACTTCGCCCCATGACTGAGGCTCTTCTTCAAGATATCGTAGCTAAATGCTGGAACGCTGGGGCCACACCAACAATGGTGATGTGTGGTTCTGCTCAAAAGCAGAAAATTTCGACCTTCACTGGTAATGCAACTCGTTTTAAAGCGGCAGAAGATGCGAAATTAAGTGCTGCGATTGACGTTTTCATATCCGATTTTGGGGAAATGCAAGTGGTGCCTAACAGGTTGATGAGAACCAGGCAAGTATCCAGTGTTGACTATACACCGGACGTGTTTGTTTTGGATCCGACACACGCGGAAGTGGTTTACTTGCAAACTGCTAAGCAAGAAGCGTTGGCTAAAACCGGTCTGTCAGAGCGTAGATTAATTTCCTGCGAATATGGCCTCCAGGTAACTTCGCAAAAAGCCCACGGAATTATTGCGGACGTAAACGCAGCATAAACTTTGGTGGGGCAGAAATGCCCCATCCTCAATATTTAAAAGTACCAGATATGGAAAGCTGTTATGAAAATTGAAATTATTACCGATCGAAGACCTTGGATTGCAGGATCTCCATCCCAAAAAGGTGATCGCGTTGAAGTAAACGATGATGAGGGCCAAGCACTGTTAGATGCTGGTTTTGCCGTCGAAGTAAAAATCAAACGAGCTAGGACTGCGAGCGGCAAGCTCCAGGCAGATGACCCCTCTACCCCCGACGTTAATGAGGCTTGGTCAGACGGCAAAGGTCCAAAGAAAAAGAAAGTTAAGAAATGAGCGTACAAACGAAATATTTTGATGAGGACGGCAAAATAATTATTAACCGTAGCCAGGACGTTCAACGCATTTTGGACTTTAACAAAGAGCGCAACATCGACGGGCATAATCCTAAATCAGGCATGAGGCTGGCCGGTTCTATACCGTTTGTCGTGGTTGAAATGTGGATGCAAGAATGTGGCGCTAAACTGGGCAGCCAGGAGCTGAACGAGTACATTAAAAAGAAATTAATGTCCGGCGATTACAGCAAGCTATTAGCTAACGGGTATTAGTATGGATAAGCGCACAGTCCAGTCAGCTCACGCCAGGATCGATGTCGTCGAGAAAGACATGGTGGAGGTCAAGACTGAGCTTCGCATACAGCTCAAGGATCTCTACGTCCGCACAAAACGTACTGAGCAGATCCTTTGGGCGGCAGCCGGCTCGATCATCGCCTTGCTCATTGCGGTATTAATGAAGGTGGGATGATGGAAAATTTTAAGATCCCTTTGGTGTTGGTGATCGCGGTTGCGGCCCAGTTGGTGGGTGCGGTATTTTGGGGCTCAAATATACTCCGAGATATCAGTGACAACACTGCCAGGACAGACGAGCTGATTGAGATATTGTTGGATACTGAACAGGCACTTGAGGAAACAGAGGAAAGCCTTTCAGAGGTGGACGACGAAATTTGGCAGGACATGGAAAACCTGGTCAAACTGCAAACTCAAATTATTAAAATGCAAGCTCGTATATCTATCCTGGAAAAAACAGTAGAATTTACTCGACGCGATGGGATGTAACGATGGATCCTATCACGGCTTTCAGCGCTATTTCCGCCTCTTTAAAAGCCGGTAAGTCCATTATGAATATGAGCAGAGAACTTTCCAATTTTATGGACAGTTGCGACAACGCCAAAAAGTCTCACGAGAAAAAGAAAAGCAGCATGTTTGCTAGTGCCAACGAAGAAGCAATGGAAACATTCATGCAACGCCAGGCAGCTATAGATAGTGAAGAGCGGCTTCGTGAGCTAATTATTGGGCTGCGCGGATACAGTGCTTACCAGGATTTGTTAAAGCTTCGACGGGAAATATTAGCCGAACGCAAAGAGCAAGAACGTGAAATGGCTGTGGAGCGACAGCGGCGAAAAGAAAATGCCGAAACCGCATTTATATTAGTTGTCCTAGTAACGTTGGCAGTTGCATTTGCAATGCTGGTTTTAATTTACCTGGACATTATTGATCCAAAAAAATGGGGAATTTAGAATGACAGAGTTTGATAAGTTAGACAAAAATGGCAACGGCAGCTTGGAAAAAGATGAGTTTAGAGCTCTGGATATAGAAGACCGCCGGTTAAAAATCCATGACAACGATGAGAAGCGCAACACGGAAAGATTGCTAGTTAAGGCATGTTGCGCGGGGATGCTTTTGTATCCTTTTATAATTCTTTTAGCATCAGTTTTAGGCTTTGATACCGCCGCGTCATTAATCACCGATATTGCAACAGTTTATTCAGTGGCAGCGTCAACAGTTGTCGTTGGATATTTTGGATTTAACACACTGAAGGATAAGCAACAATGATAGGAATTTTGGGTAGCGTAGCCAACCTAGCTACAACTTTTATTGATAGCAAAGCAAAGATTAAACAAGCTGAAGCAGAGACAAAAATGAAGCTCGCAACAGGTGAAATCACCTGGGAACAATCAGCAATTGAGGCGAGTAATAACTCGTATAAAGACGAGCTGTGGACCGTGGTTTTTGTCATAATTTTGGGTGCCAATTTTTTTCCAGCATTTCAAGAACCAATGAGACAAGGCTTTGAGAATTTGGAGCAATGTCCGGACTGGGTTGCCTGGGGGATGTATGCCTCAATAGCTGCCAGCTTCGGAATTCGCGGAATAAAAGGATTTAAAAGATGAAAGATAATTGGAACGATTTTTTCGAAATGCTTATTAAGCATGAGGGTGGTGTTACTGACAATAAACTTGATAAAGGAAACAAGGAAGACGGCCACGGCAACGAGGGATCTACTATGCTGGGCGTCACTGCTTACAACTGGGCGCGATACACCGGCAAGCCAGCGCCTAAAGATGTTATGAGAAAATTGACTAAGGAAGACGTGAAGCCGTTTTACGAAAAAAACTACTGGACGCCGATACGCGGAAACGATCTGTATAGTGGCCTCGATTATAGCTGCGCTGACATGGCCGTGAATGCCGGCGTTTCTAGGGGTGCCAAGCTCCTGCAACGTGTCTTATCTGTAAAAGCTGATGGGAAGATTGGTAATCAGACCCTCAAGGCAATGCACGACCACCAGCCTAAAGAGCTGATCGAAAAGTATTACGACGCTCGCGAAGGGTTCTATCGAAAGCTTAATGATTACAAAACTTTTGGAAAAGGCTGGTCCAGGCGTAATAAAGAAACCCTGGAAAAATCTTTGTCGATGATAAGTTAAAAGGAGCCCTACTGGGGCTCCTCTAAATCATATAATAGTTTTAAAGTTTTTCTTTTTTCGTGATTAAGTTTTTTGATAAGCGACAATTTAAATCTATCTCGCAATTTACTTAATTGAGCATGAATATCTGGCTCGTCACAAAATAAAGAAGCATAATCATCTAACGCCTGGAAGACATCTTTAGTCTCGCTGATCGTTAGTTTCACTGTTTTCCTCCTTCTCGTCTTTATGTTTGAAATATTTCTTTAAACAAAGCTTTTGTATTGTCGCCATCAGTCGCTCCTCGGCAATCCGTACTCTCTGATTACTCGCCCGACGTGCGACAGAGAGATGTTTAAATAGCCGGAAATTTGAGCCCTGGTATTACCTCGCTTAATCATTTTATCGACGCGCTCAGCCGTTTTGCTTAGAACCTCCAGCTCTGGCCTACTGTCCACAACCATCCCCCACTTTTTGCGGAGCCTCCGGTTTGCTGCTTTGGCATCTTCTTTCATCCTGGATAGCGGATCCATTTCATTTTTCATGGTCGTCCTCCGCTAAAGTCCAGTAAGGTTTGTTACGATAAAATTTTTGTGTGACATAACCCTTGTCGATTAATGTTTGGACGATTGGATAAATGCTCTGCCGGCTGGCTCGCTGCTTGCAGACCTGGGTTCCGTCAACTTGACCCGACGCCATATCTTTTAACGTCGGGCTTCGATGCTCCGGAAACCGTCTGTAGAACTCGCAGAAGTAATCGTAAATTTCCTTCTGTGGTTTTGTCAGTGGATGTCTAATGGTACACCTCCTGGTCTCGCGTAAGCTGCACGTCAACTTGTGTGCCGTCGTCGGAGATGGAAACCTTGAGATTTTCCGTTTCGACTTGGTTAAGGCCCAGAGCAACCATTCCTTCCGCTAAAGTTTCTGTGGCCAGCTCTCGTATTGTCTCCCACTTCCCGACGTTTGCCAGGGCGGAGGTTACGTTTTCTATGAGCTCATTTACATGGGTTTTATAATCAGGATCTAAAGTGCCTGGTTGACCATCTTGAAATTTATATTTCTTTAGTGCCATCCAAACCCCCTCGCCGCCAACAACCATAGATAGCCTATGGCAAAGATACTCGTGGCAGCGAGGACGTCTTCGATTATTCTGATTATTCTGTTT
>Ga0181409_1001141_pt1 | contig 10288 bp, 9 predicted proteins | sample 32SPOviralmetaG_FD_130138 | JGI IMG/M metagenome (GOLD analysis project Ga0181409, IMG submission 130138) | Marine viral communities from the oligotrophic San Pedro Time Series (SPOT) site, San Pedro Channel, CA, USA - 32 SPOT_SRF_2012-05-30 | ecosystem: Environmental > Aquatic > Marine > Strait... | reverse complement strand
TCTACTTTTAATATAGCATCAAGGTGACTTTTGTCTAAGTCTTCTTTTGTTAATCCCGCATATTGTTGTGATTGTTTCTTTACTGCTGGTTTCACAACTTTCTTTTCATATACAAAATTAGGATTACTTTCTTCTGTTTCAGTATCCACAGGTTCTTCTACTTCTTGTTTCAGTTTATGATATTCTTTTTCTTTTTTCTTTTTGAGTAGTTCTTTTGTTTCTTTCTCCATCTGCTTTGCCTTCTTGCGTTGTTCAGCAAGATACTTTCTCTTAGCATTTGCCTTCTCCCTAGCAAGAGCTAGTTTTTGTTTATGTTCTTCACTCATAGGTTTTCTAGGTCTGCCTGACTTAGTTAATTTCTTTTTAGGTTTTTGTTCAGCAAATATATCTTCAAGTTTAGGTTCAGGTTTAGGCACAAACATAGGCAACTCATCATCTATATCTTTTTCAAGTGGCATATCATCTAAGATATCACCTTGTTCAGTGATAGTTTCAGTGACAGTTTCAGGTTCAGGTTCAGGTTGTTTCTCTTCAATAATATCATATTTCAGTGTATCAGGTAGTTTATCCATTATAGTATAGATAATATTAAAAATTCATTTACTAAAAAAATGATAAAATTACTAAAAAATGATAAAAACTTACATAGTTGTATCTCCCTTTTTTCTTACATGGAGACATAGGATAGTGGTTCCTGTAAGTGAGTCCGCATAAGTTTCATCACTATAACACAGTGATAAATCAAAACTATTCACATTTAATTCTTCTGTATTGTTGAGATCTAAATAAACCATATTACGAGGTTCAAGATACAGAGGTCCTGATGTATTCGTTCCATCAAATCGTGGAAGGTGAGCAATAATCTTAGATACATTCCCCTGAAAGGCATTCATACTTTCTTGTGTAAAGTTATGAATTCTTACAAAGATAGATCTACTACTGATTAATCGTGGTTCTGTAGTAGAACTGACAATATAATTCAAATCATCTGCTCCTGCCCCGAATGAGAAGAAATCAACCACAGGTGTATTTTCAAAACCGAGTAATCTTTTGAATTGTGCTCCCTGACTTGGTTCATATCTACTGCTTTGTTCTAATATAAGAACAGGTTTGCTATACTTCCATACAGTTTTAGATGGGTCTGCTCCTAACTCTACTAAGTCATCATATTCTACTGGATTGGGTGCGTTGGCAGTAAATATTGCAGAACCCCTTTCTATGAATGCTCTACCCATAATGTCTAATATAGCACCAGTATTCCCTGTTGCGACCATCTCTGCTTCCCACGAAAACCATCCCCCTTCTAATGGAGGTGATAACCAGCCTCCTGCATCATTTCCATTAATCTGATTTAATCCTACATGTTCATCAGCGGGATTATAGGTTGCCCACGCATTCTGTCCAGCATAACCACTTGATATAAACTGATCATAAAGAGAAGTGTAGCGAGTAATACCTAATGATTTACTGGCATCAGCAGGGTCAGTGTTTCTGTTTTCAATCATCAAGTGAGGATACAATGCCCAGCAATCTTGTGATATAGGTTTTAAGTTTTCCTCGGCATCTGCTCCAGCATCATAATCCATTAGACAATAGTAAGTGCCGTTTGAACCATCCCCAGCTGCACCTGCCGACAATATATATATTCCCATTGCTTCACCATCTACACGAAACTCTACTGAATGAATAGGGGTCGCATCTGCCATAACATCATTCCATAGATTAACTTTCGCTGCGAAATCACTTTGAGGATTAGTTGTATAATCAATAGTGTTCCATTTAGGATCATTAGGACCTGAGTTTGGATGAGTCGGTTGTGATGTATCACAAACACACTGAACTACATTAATTTCACCTGCAGCATATAAACCACCCCTCCTCCTTATTCTACTCACTACTATACCGAAATCTAAAAATCCCTTTAAAACTAATATGCTCTCATCACCATTACGAGGATCATAATAAGGAGGATTAATAATATTCTGAGCACCTACTCTTTGATTTGTGACAGAACTTCTACCTAATCCTACTGCTATGGTGCCTTGTCTATTAGCTGCACCTCTGCTGACATAAGCATCAGTTAAATTTACACGGAATATACCTCTCTTATGTGCGATAGGTGGAACATTGAAAGTGACATGTTGAGCAAGTTGCTGATTTGCTGCAACATTGAATATTCCTTCGTCTGATCCTGGAATAAGACCATAAGTCCAGTTTGCAGCTGCTGTTCCTCGCCTCACAGTATCACGAGTTCCATCTACAGCAGTAAAAGTCTCAGGCAAAGCATTATTAAGAGTATTACCTACATTAGCAGATAACTCACCTTTGAATTTGACTTCATATCCTTCAAATTTATTATTCACAAGTTTCTGAGTAACAGTAACTCTGCCGTAGTATTGAGGATTATATACATAACGATTTAATGCTTTTTGTATCTCTTCACCTAATTCTACAGAATTGACTTTAATTTGATCCTGATTGTAATTATACATCTTTACTTTGATAGGATATGCTGTTGATTCTTGTATGCTGTCTAAACGATTAAACTGTGTATCAGCACCTTTTATTCCTTGACCGAGATACAAATAAAAAAACTTATCACCTGCTCCTAATACAATACTCCCATCAAGATTAATCTTAGCTGATTGTAGAGCAATTTGACCATTCTTAGGGATTTTCACAGTTGATGATAGAGCATTGCGAAAATTATATGGTTTAAAGATACTATTATCAGTCCCCACGATATCTTCTTCAGTTGCTTGATTGCTACAAACTATGAATGACATTTATACTACTATATTATAAAAAGAATTAAAATATTAAATAATAATATAAAATGCCTCATCAGTTACATATTCCTAAGAAACCTATGAAACACGAAAAGGTTAAGATTGTTAAAGCAAAACCGATGGATCCTACTGCCCCACGATACTCTGCCTTTCAAGAAGTTATTATCCCTGAAAAGACATCTTATAAATTCAAACAAAGCGATGTATTTGAAGTCAAAGGCATTACTACTCTACGAAAGCGTAAATCTAAATCTAAGCGTAAATAAAATGATATCTTTTAATTGATGCAAAATGACACATTATTTAATGCAGTTTAAGAATATGCACAAAACCCCTGTGGGATATCACAACCCTATGCAAAGTTTGGGTAAAAAAGTGCAGACACATTAATTATTGCGTCATTTGAAACACTTTTAAGATGACACATTATTTATATTTAAAGGTAATTTAGACACAATATAGTATGGAGAAGTCCGCAAAAACTTACACGCTTGAAGAGAAAAAAGACATATTTGAATATGTTAATAATGTTCATTTACATTTAAGGGGAGACGAGAAGAGACGACTAAAAAGGGCAATGACCCATGTATGGAAACAAAACAAGAATATCGGTGCTTTTGAATTATTTATCAAACTCTATGATAGTCACGATACTTATGATAAGATGAATGAATGGTTTAAACAATATGTTAAAGAATGTGAAGAGACACCTGAGGATTATGACAGGTTTATCCCACTTGCTAAACATAGAAGACTTTTATTATATAGAGAACACGAGATAGAAGATCTTGAACACGAGATGAAATATGTATTAGAAAAACAAAAGGTCATATCATATGAAGATCACGAAGAACAGATGTATGAAAAAGATAAAGCACATAAACAAAAATATGATGAATTAGAAGATTCATATATTAAGAAAAATAATCAGATATCTATTGATAGTGAGAAAAAAGATTTCACTATTCAAAGACTTGCTGATAAAGTTAAATATCTTGAAGATGCTTTAAAACATTATGAAACTAAGGACTAAGTGGTTCATCTACATAGTCTAAGTCCATATCTTTTACTGATTTCTTTACTGGTGAAGCTATTTCACTATCCGTAGGAGGCAATACAATATCTATTGGTTCTTTGCCGAATATACTGCACCTATCTAATCCATTACAGATAGGTGGTTTCGCTACTTTATATTTTTTAAATTTCTTTTTGAATGTTGTGATAATATCATCATCAATAGTAGGGGATTGTTCAATCAATCTATCGTATTCTGCTCTTGTAATTTTTAAGAAGTCGTGAGCATTTTGTCGCCTTTTAGGATCTAATGCTAATTCTATGCTGATACTTCTGCCTAATTTAGACCACGATACTCCACAAGATCTATGACTTTCCATAGTTTCTGCTACTTTTAAAAAGTTTTGAAGTGTTCCTAATATCCCAGCAAAGATATTAAAACCACCTATGATTGCTTGACCTACTTTTTGTGAATCCTCAGGGACATATGAAGTAAGACCTGCGTTTGCTACTCCTGTTAATGTAGATAATATAATAACAGGGATACTAAATGAATAATATCGTTTTCTATATTTCTTTTCACTCTTTGCATGGAGCCATCTATAACAAGATGATTTCTCAGACCATTCTGCTAATAATCTTTCACATTCATCAGACCATATTTCTAACTCTTCAGGATTGACTTTAACCATATATATACTATACAACTTTTTTTTTTATTTTAATCATATGATTAATATATTATTCATAAGTATAAAATGTCACAATATTGGAGCACCGAGAATGTAGTTCAAATAGGGGAAGAGCAAGTCTCTATCCCATGTGAAAATGGACTTAACTTTGAAATTGGAGCAGTTGCTCGTAAAGTTGGATTTGAAATTCCTAAGGAGAGTGTAGAGTTTATGAGTGGTAAAGATAGTTATTTAGAATTTGATGCTGATATTATTGCTCCTACTAATCAAGAACGCACAAGACTTATGCTTGACCCAGCAGGAGCAGGTATGATGGTTCAAAATATTCGTATCTATGATGAAAGTAGGGGTAATCTAATTGAAGAATTAAATGAATACAATCAGGTAGTCGCTATTCGTCACGATTATGATAAAGATGTCAGTAAGAAACAATCACGAGCACTATTAGAAGCAGGTGGTCAGCATACAGCAGAAAACTCTGGAACTCGTGGTTCTACTAAATCTGATATGGCGAATATCTCAACTAATCCTTGGTTTAAGAAGATTCTAGGAGATCAAAATGCAAACTATGATTACAATGTTCAAAAGTCTTCTGCTCACTGTTGCGTTCCTATTCATTCAGGAGTATTTACAGGTCAAATCTTCCCTAATATGCTCACAGGATTATATATAGAGATTGATTTGATGCCTGCCCCTCGTATTGTCCGTCAAGTAGATAGTGTTGTTAGAGACAGACGCAGAACTCTCAATCCTCGCTTTTGGGGAGCAAGAAAATCAGCAGATAATACTGTGATTAGTCCTTGGACACAGGCGACTGCTGATGCTGTGAATGGGGTATGGTTAGCGAAAATCAATGGAGTAGAAGATGTTGCACATTGTCCTTTTGTAGTAGGTGAAACTATTAACTTTGTATCCTCTACTGATGCTGCGGCGAACGACGCAAATATTACAGATAGTCCTGCTACTGGTTATACTTCACCGACTATTGCTTCTATCACGATTGATGCTGCACAAGGTAATCGTGTATTCTTAGAATTTACGGCAGATGCTCTACAAGGAGCTAATGCTGGTGGTCGTGGTGCTGATGTCACTCGTGATGTATCCGCTGTAATCTCTACATATGTAAGTGAATCTGCTTCCTATCCAGTCAAATACAATGTTAAGAACTTGAACCTTGTTGTTCAAAAGATTATTATGGATCCAGCATATAAGTCTGGTATGCTACAAAAAGCAAGAGAAGGTGGTTCTATCGAATTTGATATCTTCTCCTATACTAACTATAAAAATTCTATGCTGGCATCTGATAGGCAAACTTCTTTCCTTATCCATGCTGCAAATACAAAGGCGAAGTCTTGTTTAATCATTCCTACAGATGCTTCTGTATATAGTGATAAAGCATTAGTATCTTCCACAGGAACTTATGAAGTCACACAAGATGTAGAAGATACAGTTTTAAATTCTGCTCGTTCAGGAATATCTGGATGTTGTGATTTCTTATCTGAGTATCAGTTCCAGATTGATGGGAAACTTGTTCCTAGTCGCCCAGTCTCTACTCGTAAGATTTCTACTCGTAAGAGTATTGATGCGTTCCATATATATGAATTAGAGAAACTACTTGCGAATGCTGGTATTCCTCCACATTCATTCTCTAAGTATCTGGAGGGTTTCGCTCTTGGTCGTGGATTTGCTGTTAATAGCGGAGTAATGGATCTAAGAAACCGTGATCTATCGGTTCAACTCAATTACTCTGAAGGCACTGCTCCTACAAAGAATAAGATGTTCAGCACCTTCGTTTTCCATCTTCGCCGTGTAATGATTAAGAATGGAGCAACCACCGTAGTTATGTAAATCAAATCTTAAAAAACATTTATTATTTTAACTATTCTTTTTATATGTTGTTCATATTATAAAATGACTTCCCGCTATCTATCTCTCCGTCCAGACAATATCAATCCAGATGCGACTATCTCTTTCAAAAGTGGTTTCCCAGTATTAACCTTTACTATTCAATCTCAGGCAGGTATCTTAGATCCCCGTTCCATTCGTATCAATGGTGAGATGTGTGTATTTAAGGATAATGCTGTCCCATCTACTCCTGTATATGAAGATGATTCAGCGAATAACTTTGCTGAGGTGACTATGGATAATCGTTTAGGTGTATTTGGTCTTTGGGATCAATTGATTATTCGTCATAACAAATCAAAACAGATATGCGAACATATCAGACATTACAATACATATCTAAAAACCTACTTAGGACTAACCAGTTCAAAGCAAGATCTTATGGGACATCTCAATGAATCGTGCCTAATTCAACCTGATGCTGAGGATATGTTTAAGCATGTAGTATGTTCAGGAGGAGCTCAGGGTGATCCTACATACTTCAAGAATTTCTCTTGCCATCTTCCATCAGGTTTTATGATGAGTGGTAATCAAATTAATCTATTAGAGAACTCTTTTGGTGGTATTCAAATTGAGATACATTTGTCGCCTGATAGTAATTGTTTATTTGCTCGTGGTGATGACCTTAACCTTGCAGGTGGAACAGTTGCCGATGCTCATTATGAACTAAAAAATCTATCTCTTACATGTGAAGTTATGGATATTCCATCTTCTGAACTTCCAGCAATGATGTCTCAAACATCGGGAGCATTAGAATTCAATACAATCACATCTCTATACACATCTATTAATACTTCAAATGCTCAGTTGCAATACAGATTAGGACTAAGACATCTACAAAGTGTCTTTTGCACATTTACTCCATCAAGGAATATTAATACATTGTTAGAGAATGGACTTGCAACAGTCTATCCTAGTCAAGATGATAATACACTTGTAGGATTTACTCGTGTTCAGTTCCTGAAGGGAGGTGCTAAATATCCAGTAGATTTTGATATGTTGTCTAATACATCATCTACTTATCCTCTTAATACTGATAGTGTTATTGCTGAATTTAATACAAGTGATTCACAATTAGCAAAACAGTTCATAGATGCTGTAATCCCTGAATATGCTATGGATAGAACAAGTGTTCAGGTTCAAAATCTTAACAGAGATTATACTATGTCTGCAACTAAGGGTCCCACTTCATACAAAGAACAAGCATTCGGAGGTCCTCTGTTCGGTATCGGTATGCGATACTCACAATACAATAAGGGACAAGATTTCTCACAAGAACAATGGGGTCTATCCCTTGAAAGTGGCCTCACCACCGATAACCCGCAGAGCGTTTATATGTTTTTCAAGGCGAAGTCAGTCCTTACTTGGGATGGTTCCTCCGTTCAAGTTATTTCGTAAATCACTAAATCTTCTTTTTTGATTACAAGAATGACATACAATATCCCTAATATAACCTGTTGTATGGTCGTGATCTAATTGTTTATCTCTACTACTTTTGAATTCATTATTACATACTTCACATCGGTCAAGTATATAATAATATACATATACACTATCCCAGTCTTCATTATCTTTTAATTTCATATTCTGATCATTCTTCCAGTTGTTTATCATACTTGATTTCTTCCCTTCATCAGTCCTGTAATATACTTTATTTTGATCACATAACTTTTGTTTGTTCTTTTTGTAGTATTCTTTTTGTTTTGCTCTTTCATAGTCACGGTTAGCATAATATCGTTCCATTCTTTTACTCGGCATACTTACAAATATGATGCTGCGTTTGTATTTAAATAATTTTCTGTGGCATAAGATATAATGAACAAGTTTAATGAAGGTAAAATTTATCAAATTATAGATCATACAGGGGAAAATAAACCTTATGTAGGATCTACTATACAAAAGTTAAAGAAGAGATTGAATGGTCACGAAAGGGATAGTATGAACCCAGTAGTGAATTGTGCTTCAAAACCATTAATCTTAAACAATAATTATGAGATACAATTGATAGAGCATTTCCCTTGTAATAGTTTCATTGAACTAAGACAAAGAGAACAATATCATATGGATAGTATGGAATGTTGTAATAAATCAAGAGCATATACATCAAAAGAACAAGTTGCTGAGAATAAGAAAAAGTATTATGATACAAATAAAGATGAGTTATTAGAGAAGAAGCGTGACTATGATAGTGTATATCATCAGTGTGAATGTGGTGGTGGATATAGTATGAGTCATAGGGCAAGGCATATGAATAGTAAAAAGTGTAAAAATTATTTTAAGAATAAAAATATATCTACTAGTATAAATGACAATTCTCCCTGATCTAGATATTTCCTATCTTATTAATAAGTTCTTTCAAACTCATCCTGAGTATCAAGTAGAAGTTCAACCTGAAAGTGATAGTGAGTATGAACCTGATAGTGATTATGATACAGATGAAGATTTAGACCTTCATTAAGCACAGCAACACTTCGTTAATATTTATACATATATTTTTTAATTTTTTATAAGTTATGATTTATATATAGTTCATACTATAAATATGTCAGAAGTTCCAGATCTCATCAAGTTATCGCAAATCCCAGTGAATTATGCTTCTATGGTGGAGACCTCGCTACTTGAACCAGTAGTCAATCAAGATGCTTCCACTACGGGAGCAGGTTTCTGCCGTTTTGAATTAGAGCGTAAAGGTTTCCTTCACAGTCAATCTAAGTTGTTTGTATCTCTCACTCCTCCAGGTGCACAAGCAAGAGCCTACTTTCCTCCTAATATTGGGGTAGGTTCAGTCATTCAGCGTGCTGCACTAAAAGTAGGTAATCAAACTCTTAATGAAATTAGTGATTGGTCATCTCTTCATATCCTAAAGTCTGCTCTAATAGATGGTGAAACAAACTTAGAGCGTGAGTTATATACAACAGGTCGTATTATGAATGTAGAGCATTTATATCGTAAGACTATTGCTGGTCCTGAAACAGAAAACTCGTATCCTCTTGCTGAGGGTGGATATGGTCTAGATACTGGATTAGAATATGATAGTTCTAATCAGGGTGAAGGGACTGCTTGTCTGCTTCCTACTTTTTCTGTTATGCAGGGAGGTGCTCCAAGTGAATCACCTACTTATCAAATTGATTTATCTGACCTTTTCCCATTCTTGAAGACCCATAGTCTTCCGCTATATATGATAGATCAACCATTACAGATTGAACTTACATGGTCGCCTACATTAGGTAATCGTGTATGTCTTCCCGGAGGAGCAGTAGATAATCAACAGTTCTTACTTGATAAGACGGAAGTAAAGTTCTGTGCTGATTACATTTTCTATACGGATAGTGATGCTATGGTGCGATATGCTGATGCGAACCCTACTATTGAATTTGCGTTCCCTGATTACAGATTAACTAAATCAACTCTAACAGTTGCTCAACTTCGTGAAGGAGTCGTAAGAAACTTAGGTATGGCGAGTCGTAGTGTATCTCGTGTATTAACACTTGTATCTAATGATGCTCGCACTCAGGTAGGTATCTTAGGTAAATACAATAGTGTATTCCCTGACCGTGCTGCAACTGATGAAAAACCTGGTCGTGTTGTCTATAATCTAAGATATAATGATAGATTTGAGTTCCCTACATCAAAGACTAATCCAGCAGAGTTATTCACTCACTTTACTCAAAGTGAAGGTGTTCCATTTGTCACTCGTGAGATGTATTCTCGTGAGCAGGGTGGTCTTGCTGGTCTCCGAACTTTTGAAGGACACGCATTCTCAGGTCTATCAGGTAATTCATTTATGCTTGCTACTCGTCTAACAAATGGTCGTGTAGGCATTCGTGGTATTGAATTACACTTGACTATGGGTCGTGGTGCTAATCAAGGAGCCAATCAAGATATGCCTGC
>Ga0181409_1001140_pt1 | contig 10295 bp, 8 predicted proteins | sample 32SPOviralmetaG_FD_130138 | JGI IMG/M metagenome (GOLD analysis project Ga0181409, IMG submission 130138) | Marine viral communities from the oligotrophic San Pedro Time Series (SPOT) site, San Pedro Channel, CA, USA - 32 SPOT_SRF_2012-05-30 | ecosystem: Environmental > Aquatic > Marine > Strait... | reverse complement strand
ATTTTTTATTTCCTTACCTATCTCAGTCTCACGTAGGGTCGGCACCGGTCGGCACTTGCACTGGATCCACTAACATTTACTCCACTGATTTCTCGTGAACCACTAAAAAAACTTGTGATAGAGTTTTTTCATTTTTGAGACATTATAAAAAAAAAGGCAAGCAATATTTTGCATAACATATTCTACCTCTTCCCCCTGCTAAAATTCATCTTAAAAACCCATAAACTCTATCACAAGTTTTTTCGGTTGAATTCATTTTTCGTATAGTATAGTATAGTATAGTATAGTATTTGAAAAAAATTGATAACAAAAAAGCACTTGTAATAATGACAAAAAAGTGACACACAATGTGCTTCCAAACGTACACCAAGAAACAAGAAAAGATGCACCAAATTCAAGCGTGTATGGATAGTATTGATTTGATGATGGATACAGCATTTGATATCAGTGACACCTGGAATGAAGATGATTACATTGTGATTTGTAATAATCTTCAGGTGCAAATGGATTACATAAAAAGAATTGAAGCAAGTATGACTGACCCCATACATTGGTTGAAAATAAATTTGTCAGGCAATACGGAAAGTTTCTACGAAGAAGCAGATGCTCGTATACAATCAATTAACAGAACGATTATGGTGGGCTTTGGATACCCAGACTTTCCAAGTGCAAATCACTTCAAACATCTGCTGACGATTGATTTGAAATGGTGCAAGGAAATGAATAAATTAAACCAACTGCCAGGAGTGAGCGTCGTGAGCAGAGACATTGGAAATTCAATGTATATAATTGTATATGGTGGTGACAGTGAAGGTATGTATGACACACGCATTCGTACACCACCACGAATGACTTTGAAGGAAGTCTTGTGGATGCACGAGGTAGACAGACGTTCTCCACAACGGCCCAGAATACATTGGAGAATGGATGGTGAAAGTCACTACTCAATATTACCTGAATATGTACCGGATTATTATTGTGGAACAGACAGAATTGTAAATGGTATTGCATACCAGAAAGTTGGAGATGAATGGTTTTCAAATGTTACTGGTGATTTTGTACCGGTAGAACTTCTGGGTCAACCGTAACTAAATAATTATATTAATAATTACTTACTTACCTAAATATTTTTTTACACAGCAACAGATGAGTGGAAGTAAAGGAATGCTGACGATGGTCGGTTGTTTGCACCTGATTGGATCTGGACGGTAAACCTGTTCTTAGACAAGTCAACAAGTCCATCAAACGGCAATCCAAGTCCAAAACCCTGGTTAGCACGGAAGACATCTTTCGCCACCTGATTGTGGCCGGTTTCTTCAAGAGAAGAAATAAATCGCTCAAGCATTTCAGTACGGTCTTGGAGCACATACGTAACCAATGAGTTGGTAGCATCATTAAACATATATTGTGCTTCGGTAAGTCCTTGAGGTATTTCTAAGGCGTAAGAGTTGTGATTGATTGCACCTTCACGAGCAGTGTCAATAAACGACATACTCACACCGGAGCAAACGGCAGGAACATTAACAGAAATTGTACCGGTACCTGAAAGAAGGTTAGATTTCACAGCATGGATAGTACGCATCAAAACCTTTTCTGGTCGTGCTGGTGCAGCAACTGTACGGAAAGTAACCCTCAAGTTCGATAACTCGTAGTTAGATGCTGCCGCCTGAGATCGCCCTCTAAGAGCAACAACGTCACGAGCAAGATTGCACGTAAGCGTAACAGAACCAGAAACGGATTCAGCAAGGTCACCACCACTCATACGATTAAGTCCACAAACTGGTTTGATGGAAAAGTCAACGTCCTCAGGGTTGGTAACAGTACCACCTGCTTCAACATAAGTACCTATCCCCTTACCAAGTGCTTCATTCGCTGCCTGGGTCGCTGCCTTTAATTCGCACTGTCGGTCACTGTTAAGAGTATCAAGTCTATCATCTGTGGCGTGTCCTACCATAGCAACATAACGTGGGTAGTGCTGAATGTTTTCAACCAGCCCAGCGTTATCCATAGACACCTGGATACTGTCAATAAAACAGTGTGCTCCTGCATTTCTATCCCAACCGATTCCACCAGTACTTCTTGTTGCACCTGTACTGTTAACTTTTAAGTCTCCTAAAATACGAACACTGTTTTTTAAAAGTGCACGTCCCTCGCCAGCGTTGATAACAAAGTCAACGTTGTCAAAAGATTTGTAAGTTGTTTGGGTTGCTTGTGGTTCAACCTGATGATATAAAACTGTTTGTGCTAATTCGTCCATTATAATATTACTAATTATTTTATTAATTTATTTTTTTGTTGATTTTTTCAAATAGATTTAACGTGTTGTTTGTAGATGTAGATGTCAGCAAGAACATTACCAGCGGAAGTAATTTCAAGGTCAACATACTTTGGTCGGTCGGTAAGCATTAATGTTTCGCAAATTGGTGAGCACTGTCTGGCGTACGAATCAGGTTGTTCCACAGCAACAGCATTTTCAAACCACTTTAACTGAGCGTTTCGCCATTCCAAGCCCATTCCTGTGCTATCTAAACATCTTGTAAGTCGGTCATATTGGATAGGCGTGTTTGGTGCAATGTCTCGGTTTCCAGTCATACCCTCGTTATTGACTGCATATCTGTAAGAAGTAATCTCAGTTGTTGGTAGTTTGTTACCAGCAGCGTTCAAACAAACAATCATATTTCTTGCTGATGGTTCCATCACATATCCTCGTGCAAAGTTGTCAAGTCCATTACCATTATCCTGCTCCAAAGTGTAAGTAACATATTCATAACTGTCTTCGGTTGGCATACTTGGTTTAGTATACAAGACAAGTTCTGCTCGGTTGACAGTCATCTGCGGCGTGACAGCAATATCACTTTTAATCTTGATTGCCGAAAGATTGATTGGGCCACCAGCACCGTTCGTGAACCATGCTGCAGCAGTCGTAATCGTGACGTGAGCGGTTGCTGGGTCATACTTCATAGAAGCAATAACGGCAGAAACGTCGGCAGGGCCACCTCCCGCACTGCTGGTAGCAGAGACCAGAATATGTTGTCCTTCAAAGAAAGGACAGTACTGCTGGTAATCGTCGTAAGCAAAAGAAAGTTCAAGAGTGTTGGTTGTGTTGTTTGGTGCAACGTTACTTAAACCCATCTGTGTTTCACATTTACCCCATTGATTGGTCTGGTCAAAAGACATAGAAACATCTTCAAATCCACCAAGTTGGTATGAGCGGACATCTTTCCAGTTTGTTTCTAAATGGATACGAGTTTCTCCAAACTTATCGGTGTTCCAGTCCTCTGCTTCACCAATACCAAAAATGTCCTTAATCATAACTTTCACGTCACGTGTCAAGTTTCTACTTTCACGACCAGTTATAACGGCACCAGCATCATCAGTGTTGTTAACCACTGGATCAAGAAAGAAAGATGTCTGGTTCTTGGTACCTCTTATTTGTTTTGGTGCAGTAAAAGCGTTCATATCATCTTTACGTTCTTCAGCATCATGCTCTATGTTCCAAAGGGTGGAACGAAGTGTATCAACACGCCGAATACTTTCTATTTGTCCTTTGTCACAATCTATGTGAGCGTTCTTAATAAGGCAAGAGTTAGGTACCTCAATAGCAGCGTCGGCATTAACCAGTCCATTAATAACCATATTGGCGTTGATAGGGTCATCTGCAGAAGTAAAGTTGTTAGCAACAGTTGGTCTAATCTGGGTGTTGAAGGCAATATAAGATTTAGATAAATCCACAATTAATCCTCGTGGTATTCGAAAGTCACACAAGTTGAGATTGGTTGGTGCAACACCTCCACCGGCGGCACTGTTCCAAGAAGCAGAAAAACCTTGTTCGCTTGAAATTCTAATGACTTTATCCATATTATACTATATACTATTATTTTATAATACGGATATTTACAATTATTTTAAAACTAATAAAAACTTGTGATAGAGTTTTTTTGATTTTAAGAGATGAAAAATATTTACTGCCTTATTATTCTACTTCGTTCTTTGGTTCAGTTTCCTTGACAGGTTTTGATGCAGGTACATTACTCAAGTCCTTTATTTGTTTAGCACGTTCAATAGAAATAAACACAGAATTCTTTGGTCCCAATATGCTTTCGCTAATGAAAGAACCATCAGGATTTTTCACTCTTATCGCCATATCGGTAAGATTTTGTGGTGCACCTGAGTGGGTATAAACAATACTTCCTGCACCTTGATCCGCCACAAAATTGTTAGACGTATAATAACGAGAAACAATACTCATTGTGTCATTTCCGGTATTTGTTGCACCGGCAGAAACGCTACCACGTCCTAGGTCACCGCCAACAAATTTAGTTGAAAAATTGTTAGATACATCAACCAAGAAATAACCTGCTTCTTGAATGTCATCATTATAAGTTTTTGAAGCAAAGCATGATGTAGTGTCCGCAGTTGAAACTTGCACGGCAGGAACTGCACCGACAGTACCATCACTTGTTATTGGTCTAGCAAACGCTCCTGGTGGTCCGTTAGTTCCACCATTAGTCCAGAGTGGTCCTGAGGAAGAAACGACAGGAATATCCAAAGTGCACGCCGCCTCAGTAATGGTAGTACCCACGATAGAATTATGTATTTGAAAACAATTAGGTACTCCGGCAGCATCTTGTGGAAAATTACAATCAATCGTATTCGGTTGTACTTGGATGGTATTATTTACAAATCCAAGTTGCTGGCTCCAGAATGATGCTGGAGACATAGCAGTAAAAGCAATACCAGAATATGCCTTCGCAAGACCACTTAACCCATTCGCCTGGTCTAACCCTGCACCAGGAAGTTCATTATATTGTACCCCTGGCACAGCGTCATTATTAAATGTAGTTGGTGCCGCTGTTGGATTAGTACTGTTAGTCATAATTGGAAAGTGCAACAAGTCCCATTTCAGTTTTCGCTCTGCTTCGTCAAAGGACAAACTTATTTGATTCGTACCTATATATCTATCAACTGGTGGTACAAAAGGTGCCGTAGCATATTCGGCAACCATCTTGTCAATTTCAAACTTTCTAGGAATTTGTCCTGCATTTGCTGCTAAGACGGTAGGATTTGTTGGGTCTCGTCGTGACGCATTAATCAAACATTGCACGTGAGTATTTCCATCGGCGGCAGCAGTGACTTTAAGTGCTTCATTATTTTGTAATATAGTTTCAAGGAACGGTGACTGTACTGGAAATTTTGTAGCAGCACCGTCCCAGTTACCACCACTGTCGTGATTATAATTAGCACTCGTAGGACCATTATATTCAAGTGGTGTCAATAAGTCGTTCAATGTAGCGGCAATTTCAGTCGGTGTATAATCGCCGCCAGGTATAGTCGCAGTCCAAGTAAAATACTGTGGAGAAATAATATAAAATCCTGCAGTTGGTGCAATCGGTTGAGGTTGAAATGCTGGGTCTTCAACAAATTGTACCTCATCAATATTAAATGATTGAGTAACAAAACCTGGTTCTACTCTAATTTCTTTCACGCCTGCATTACTCGCACACGTAAATGTAACCGCAGCGTACTCTTTATCCCTCGCTTGTGATGGTACAGGAATTGGATTATGTTTAGTAAATTCGTCAATCTGGTAAGACGCAACATGGAGTGTACCTCTACCAGCAAAAGGTTTGTCTGGAAATTGTGGGTCGGTAAATTGAATAGGAATGTCGCAACCACCATATCGTTTACCTTTCCGCTGTCCCTTACCTCCTCTGGTTGGTATGACGTTACAGTTTACAACAAAATATGGTGAATGGTTTGTACTCGCCATCGCATCCGCTAACCAATATAATTCATTATCACCAGTCGTTCCTAATCCACCACCAGGTCCAGGTGTACCATATTGTGACAGTGGGGCAACTCCTGCTGCTGCTGGTTGCACGTAATTATAGTTTTGGTTGATATTATAATTTACTAAATATTTGCACCCTGTTAAGGATACATCAAGTCCTTCGTCTGGAATATTGATGACGTCGGTCGTATCAAGAAAAACAGATTTAACAGATACTTGGTCTCCAGGACGTAGTTCAATTGGGTGTGCTAAAGTAGTAGAATAAACACCATTTTGTTGCACGTTTGAACTTTCTTGTTGTCGTAATTGTAAAGTAATCTCTTCCATTTATAATAATAGATAATATAATAATATCTAATATTATTCGTATGGAACTAGAAAACTAAAAGATCGATAACTTAGGCGTAAACAATTCGGTAAGAACCGTCAGCGGCAACAGACATACCTTTATCAACTTCAGCATACATATGAACGGTAAGCGGTAAGTTGGTGGACGCTGGAGCAGTAGTAGCGGAACCAGGGTCAGCATCAAATTCTCTGGAAATACTGATAGCAAGATCGGCAACACGTGCACCGATTCGCACACAATCGTAAGACAGGGCACCGCCAAATGCTTTACCACTAACAGGTTGAAGTGCTGCACCAACAGCATTGAAGTCAACAAGTTCGTCACCATTGGACCACTTGTAAAACACAGAACCAGGGTAGGCAGAAGAAGGTCCATATTCGTCACTGACAATAGCAAGTCGTTCGTTCGGTTTAGTAATACCATTGAAACCTGGAATAACGTTCTTACCGTTGAGACGAACCTGAGTGTGCTGATGGAGAAGTGCCTGTGAACCACGGTTAGCATATCCCATCTGGTCGTTACCGTTGTTACCTTCAGCACTATTCTGCAACGACTTAACAAGCAAAAGTCGCTCAACACGTTTACCAATATAACCCATAGATTGTGCTTTGACATCTTGTCGTTCTCCTGCCGCTGGTGGGCCGGCAAGTTCCGTTCGTCCACGCATTGTAAATCTGTCACTTTCTATTTCGTTCCATCGTGCACCACGTTCCTTCAATGCCTTAACAAGTGGAGCAAGAAGTCTAGGGTCTTCAACACTGTCAACCGCAAGAATTGGTCGCACTGTGGTAGGTGTTTGTGACACGTCCTGGAGAATACCATCAGCAAGTCCACCAAAAAATTCAATCTCTATCTTAAGGTTCTGGAATACAGCGGTAGGCAACACTGGAAGTGCATTCAAGATAGGAAAAACCATACGTAAGTCAAGATAACCAGAGGATGTAGTGCTGTCGGCGGTGTCAGTTCCTGGGGCATCGTACATATGTTTAAGTGTTTCATTCGCTGCATGGATTTCCATACCGAGTGCATTTCGCTTTTCGTACGAAGCAGATGATTTGTTATCACTGTTAGAACGGAGTTGTTCTTGGAAACCAAGATATTCTCGTGGTTGACGAAGAGCAGAAAGTTCAGTACGCCCATCCATAAGTCTAATGTTTTTAATAACACCTAGAGCACCCATCAACCTGTTGTATTTACCAGCCACTGATGACTTGCACCCCAAGTTAATCAATCTCATATTAGGTAAATATCCTTCCTTGCTTCCATCTAATTCAAACACGGCACGATTATTTTCAACAAAAATCGTGGGGTCATGGTAGTCAGTAGTTATCGTTCCTTGATTATACGACATTATACATTATATATTTATTTTTTTTTCAAATTTTTTAAAATAATTAGTTATCCTTAAACAATAATGTCATAACAGATATACCAGTCGTCAAGATAGGTGATAATGTCTTATCCAATACTCTTAATCTAAGATTGGATATTCTTTGTGGTTCGGCGTTATCCAAGTCAATATATACCAATTGATTCACTTCGTGTTCTACGCTTCCATTGTTGTCATTCTCTGGAAGTGTTGCTAAAATGTTTAATCTCCTGCCTATTTTACTTGCTTTTGTATCATTCAATAACAGTCCTTGTGAGGTTGAAGCGTCGTAAGACTGAAGAGGGTGACTGTCTAATACAACAACATAATTGTCACTGTTGGTTACTTGAAATATATTCTCAGGTATTATTTCAAAACCAGATTCTTGGTACTTTGGTGTAAATGTAAAGTCACCAGAACCAGCATAATCAGGCCCATCAAATCCTAAAAATCTTAATATATCTTTAGCAATAGTTAACTTTACCAACTGAATTGGACTGCTGGCAGGCAATCCACCCCAATAATCTTCGTCTAATTCTGGTAGTTTAGTCTGCATCGCGGCAGAAGCACGTTCATATCCATTTTCATCTGCTATAACTGGGTCTCCATCAGCACCTTCATAACCATACGTATCTCCTGCAAGTGGTGTCATAAATGCTTGATAAGCATTCGGTTGTATTCTATCTATAGCAAATGGATCAAGTGTCATTGAAGGTTGTGACATAGAAGCGTGTTCGAAAGCACCGCAGAAATAAGCATATGGGTAGAGCGGTTTATTTTTATCCGCTTCTGGAATAGTATACTCAAACAGTTGGTTGCTGTTTGCACCGCCAGCACCGTCACGACTAATAAGAAATCCTCTAATTACGTCACGGTCCTTTCGTAACATCATGATGTCGTGATTCGGTTCATCTGCACTTGTAACCTGTGCTGGGGAAACACCACCATCTTGATGAGCACCACCATCATCTGGAGTAATATATTCAACATTGTCTGCAGGTTTGTAGCATCTTATTTCATAATCTTGGTGGGAAGCATTTAATACTGTTCCCAATAGAATTGGTGTTTTGGATAAACCAATCGCAAAACCGTTTGTTTCTTTACCACCACCATTATCAATAAGATTGTTTATTCGGCACCACCAAACAGATGAACCTTTACTCCATTCAACACCATCATTTGGATAAATATATCTGTTAAGGGTGCTTGATGCTGTACCACGTTCTCGTGATAAAAGTCCGTAATCAATTGCTTCAAACGCAGGCCCACCTTGGTTCTGTGTACGTAACCAAACACCTGCCGTTGTATCTGCTGTTGCTCCTTCACTCGTGTAAGCAGCAGGGTGTGAACTGAAAATTAAACTGGATATCCCATAATCACTGTCTGGATTAGCAGCAGCAAATTCAAAATCAAATGCACGAGTTTTGAGTAGAGGGTGCAACATAGGTGTCAATCTAAGTTGGATTGCCTTTTTTTCTTCATCAGCAGTAACATTAAATTGCATATAGTTATTCATCTGGGCAGTATTACCAGGATAACCTAGAGACGCAGCACTTCCTATGGAGCAAGTATTATTCAGTGTTCCTTCTAAATCTTCAAAAAAAGTTTGATAATTCGCTGAAGTATATTCATTGAATTTTAGGTCATTGGAGTTGAATGCTGCTGAACCGTAAGCGGCTTCATCAAAATTATATTTGATAGTAGCGTCCACACCACTAACACCAAGTGCCACAAATTCAGTTTGAAATGTTATGTTCTGCAGTGCAACTGAAGCATTGGATCCAAGTTTGATTTCACTATCCATATCTGCTTCAAATTGATTATTATTTTCGGTTGTAAGGCGTATTAACTTAACCATATAATAATAGTAAATATTATATGATAGTAAAATTTACGAAGATTAATACCCTCGTCGTTTGCCTTTTCGGTTACCTCCCACTCGCTTACTTTTTGAAGAAGGTGCTTTCCTAACCACTCTACTGTTTTTGCTGTGTGTCTTACCTGACATAATAGTTCCATCAGGCATTCTATGAGTACCCTTTAATTCAAATACGTCCTTGAGTTTCTTTTTCCTTTTCTTTTTTGGTGCAACTAATACTTTCTTGTTATACAATTCTTTCATTATATATTAGGTTCGTAAAAATGTTTTGTATAATATATAACGTGTTTATATAATGTTTGATACTCTTGAAAAAATGCTAATTGATTATCCGTGGAAAGTGAATAAACATACTAAAACTACTGCAATGAGAAAAGGTCAGTATTCGATTAATGTAGGCAAAACCAGTCATTGGACTAAACCAGGTAAACCTATTCTTCCTAGTGTTGCTATGAGAGAAAATAAACATCAAATATACGACGAATGTGCTAGATTATTCCCAGAGCACGATTTTGATTGTGTTATGATAAATAAAAACTTCAAGTGTCCGCCTCATAAAGATAAAAATAATATAGGTGAAAGTATTATTATAGGTTTAGGTAATTACAATGGCGGAGATCTGGTCGTAGAAGGTGACGGACAATGTTTACTTTATTCACCGTTTGTTTTCAATGGAAGTGAGAAAGAACACTGGGTAGAAGACTGGACTGGTGACAGATATACAGTAGTGTTATGCAAGTCTAAGTTTAAGAACTTTAGGGAACCTGCTCCTGCTCCTCAAACCGGTGACGGTGTCTCAGTCTAATTTCACCATAACCTGTACCACCACGCATAATAGTGCATAAGTCTCCAAAGTTTTCCTTCAGGTACGAACATGCTACTTCGTTATCGTCCCATCTAGATTTTT
>Ga0181409_1001134_pt1 | contig 10326 bp, 19 predicted proteins | sample 32SPOviralmetaG_FD_130138 | JGI IMG/M metagenome (GOLD analysis project Ga0181409, IMG submission 130138) | Marine viral communities from the oligotrophic San Pedro Time Series (SPOT) site, San Pedro Channel, CA, USA - 32 SPOT_SRF_2012-05-30 | ecosystem: Environmental > Aquatic > Marine > Strait... | reverse complement strand
GTGCAACATATTTACAAAACTATTTTTTTTTCACTTTTTTTAACAAATCCTTATCCACTTTCGATGACTTGGATCCAGGTGAAACACTTGCGTACAATCTACTATAGGCCCATTGCTGTGGTGACTTTACAAACTTACGTACACTTTCTGGATTAGAATAGTATGCACCTTCACCTTTCTCAAATATTTTTTTAGCGTTACGATACGATATGCCTGATAGACGTGCAATCTTGCTTATGGAGTTAGACATGTCTAAAGGTTGTCCGTGCTTAGCATTAAATTTTTCCTTGAATGTTCTTGGTTTACGTGCCATTATATTACTAATATTTTATTTTATCTCATAATTTCCAAATCCAAAGTCTTGTTTTAATTTTTTTTCTATCTTGAGTACTTCCTTACGGAATTTACGATAACCGCTATTTTTTAAACCATACTCCTCAGCAATCTTATCAATAATTTGAGGTTTTCTCTTATACATATACGCAACACCCAAGATATCTATTTTCCTTTCTTTAAGAAGTGCTTTTGCGTCTTTCACCGTAAATGATTTTCCCAAAGCATTCAATCTTGCCTTTTCCTGTGCTTCCAGTTCATCACTTTTCTTTCTCAATAAGGTATTTCTGGTTTTTAAATCACCCACTTTAACACCAGTTGCTTTTGGATTTAATACCTTTTTTGCAGCAACACCAACTGGTAATTTTCCAAACAATTCTAATGGTGATAATTTATTCATCTCTTCTTTTGTTAATCCAGTTAATTTCTGTCCTGCAGTTTTTTCAACCGGTTTCTTTTTTTCTACAACAACCTTTGGTGCTGGTGCACTTTTACCTTCCCTCATTTTTATGTGTTTAAAACGTGGTTTATTTTCTTCTTTCATCATAAGTGCAACAAGTTCAGGTTTTTTCATTTTAGAATATCCTTTGATGTTAGTCTTGGATATTTCCTTCTTCAGTACAGATACTGGATGCGAATTTAAGATAGCAACAGATGGCATTATATAATACTACAATAATTTATTCTTTGTTTTTTTTACGTATCTTAAAATCAAAAAAACTCTATCACAAGTTTTTTCAATCGTATAATTCATATTAATAAAATATATCTAACGTGTATGACCGAATTCCGTTGCGACATTTGTAACCGTGACTTCCCAGGTAAATCTAATTACGATAGACATATCAAGACTGCTTTACATCAACGACGTGCAGCAAAACAAGCAGCGTGCACACCAGTACCGAAAAAGGTATCATTCCAAGTTCCAACACCCAAATCAAGGAATGGTAAATATATTATTGATGATATTATTTCACGTGCAAATACCGAACTTCCATTACCTAAACAAACCTGGAAAAAATTTATAAGTTCAGCATACACATACAAACCAAAGGAAGAAATAAGTCTAATCAAGTGCAGCGAAAAACATATTGAAAAAGCAGCGAACCTACTTCTTGCTAAACTAATGGATACGCCTAAAGAAGAACTACCACTTCTTGTTATAAACAAATCATCAGGTGCAAATAAGCGGATAGCATATTACGAAGGTGAACCTAAGTTTACGATTCGTACCGGTATAAGCAAAAAGGATAACGTACAATTATTTAATTTATTGGATATTTATTTATCACGAAGTATAGGACTTTTGTGGTATGAACCAAAGTTGCGAGAAATCTACCGTGATCTGCCTATAGAATTAAAAAATAAAATTTGGTTCAGGGTGTGCGACGACAATAAAATATCGTTTCTTAACTTTTATTGTGTAGAAAAACATTGCAGGCATCTGGCTTGCTGGAACGCTTGTCATTACAGTGACAGTAGACACACGTTTTGGAAATACAGAAACAAAGACCTGAAAAATGTAGATGATAATACTTTTAGATTAGATGATGACGAATACCTGGAATTCCGTGCCGAATTTGCAGAACACGTAAACGGACACGAACACTTTGACACATACGTTAAGTACAGACAAGAACAGAAGGACTGTTACTTTAGCACAGAAATGTGCGAAATACAGGATAATGTATTAGAAGAGTTATTTATTCAGGTTAGTAGAATATGTAATGTGAATACAATATTGAAAGGGGAGGAATAAATAAATTGATTTTGAAAATATATTATATATGTATATTAGAATGACACTCCAAGAATACTTTAGGAAACGAAAACTCAGCGACAGTTCATACCGTGCTTATATGCAGAGGTTACGTGCACTTAATGGTGGAACCGAACCAAAAACAGCAGACTTCTTAGAAGACGTAGAGCGTGTGCTAAAATATATCAATACGCTGTCTAACAATACACAACGCTCATACCTTATTACTGTTACTCAGGCACTGAAGAGTACGAATCAATATGAGGATGAAAAGGAAGTGTACGAACTTAAACTGGAAGAATTGGAAAATAAACGAACCGAAATGCAGCAAGCATACCAAAAAACTGACAAAGAAAAAGATAGAATGTGTAGCATGGAAGAATTAAATGCGGTGGCAGATTATTGGTTGGAAATGATAGACGAAAGTGTATATAATGCGTATTCACCTACCAAAATTTATAATATATATAAGAGTGCTCTTGTAGCGTTACTTTATACAGAACAGGCACCTATTCGATTAGAATATGGTGGGATGGAACTAATAAAAAGGAAGAGTGATATCAAGCCAGGAAGAAATTATTTGTTGACAAGTGGAGATACATATCAATTTGTATTACAAGAATTTAAAACCAAAAAATCTCAAGGGGAAAAGATATGGACTGTTAAAAGTACACGATTAAAAAACATTTTAGATGAATGGTTTAAAATAAATACGAGTAAATATTTGTTTCCTAATAAGTCGTACGATGCACCTATGGGTATGAACGCCTTTGGAAAATTGATACCTAAGGTATTCGAAAGTATAGGTAAAAAAATAACACTGAATATTTTAAGACACGTATGGATTAGTCATCACGTTGATTACAAAGTTCTAGAAAGTCACAAAGACCTGGCTGCTGCTATGTGTCACAATGTTGACACACAAAAGACTTACATTAAGATATAAATTAAAAAAAATTGAAATACTTCGTACTAGACTAACAATAAGTACAAAATGACTAACTTCACCCCAGAACGAATGCACGCGTTGAGATTTGTTGCTAACAGCAATCAAGGACGTACCTTACGAAAACTGTCAAGAGAAATTAAAAGTGCTGCAGTAGAGTTCTGGATAGAACACAACCACCTGGTTGCTACTGGTAGAAAAGTGGGTGAAGAGTGGTTAGACGAATAAACTAAAATACATCTAATGACGAATAATAGTTCTGGTTCTCACAAATAAGAAAACTCAATCTTTTTTTTACTAATACAAATACAATTTTGTGCCTGATGATTATGCAAATTTCTTTCATTAATGCGTTATGAAGGTAACGAAAGATCATATCCGTTAGTTCACGCGGCAGTCTGTCATCAAGTATTTTCATAATCATATATTAGAAAAAGAATTAAATAAAATATTATTTATATATTTAACTGATATGATGAGTGATGAATTGCTTACGTTTGCTGCACTTGGTACTAAGGCGACCAATCTTGATTTACAAATAAAAATGAAACAGATGGATATTAAAGAAGCAAAAACCCAAGATGAACTGTACGAATTATCCTGTCAACTAATTAGTCTTGTTGAGGAAAAGACACGATGTATATACAACATAATGGAATTAACACAGAAACACTTTCTTCCTAATTAATATAATGGATAATCACACGTATTATTTACCTCCACCAACCGGATCAACTGATTTTGGCCCACTGCTTAGTGAAGAGCAGGTTGAAGATTTAGATAAACATTATGCAGGTATGGCGGCACTTGTTGCAGCAATTGCAGCAGCAATAGGCAGTATTATATATGCATCTAAACATATCAAATCTTCTTCATGTCTTGGAAATAAATGCGAGCAGCAAGTTGTGGTTGAGAAGGCAGTTACAACCGAAAGCGAAGTGTAAAAAATAAGTGAATAAATTCTTTTATAATATATAATGAATAGCGATGGAATACCGATTCACAATGGACGTATCAATTTATCAAGTACAAGTGGCGTAGCAGCGTATGCTGATACAGCACCTGCACCAACCGCTGACGATAATGGTAGAAAAGGTTGGTTGCACGTAAAAGCATCCGGTACTCAAAAATTAAATTATTATTTTTACAGTGAAGGTTCTGCTCCAGTAACATTAGCAAATTTGGAGAACGCCTATTTTGTTGGTATAATAAATAACTGGACTAATTTCCAAAATATACCTTTCCTGGTAGTATATACTAAACCACAAGGTGCAGGCGACGGCGGATCATGGTACAGAACGAAGCGTACTTTTGGAGTACATACCGGTACTGGAGCAATTACTTTAGGTATGAGAACACAGTTTTCTATGTTTGCTAATCCTACGCCAACTTTTCCATTTGAGAATGTAGTATTAAATTCACCAACAGTTGTGGGCCCAAACGTAAGCACCGAAGAAATACTTACGATAGCAGTAGCGACTGACAGTTCATCTGCTGATGGTACTTCTGTGCTTATTTCACACGTTGGTTGGAAAGCAAGAGGTGGTCACAGTGCGGCAAATCCTAACTTGTTATTATCTGGTAGTTAATATATGCATAATCATTCTAACAACCCCCAGGTGCACGGCATACCTTCTTATTTGTTTACGGTTTTAGAAATAATAGGGTTCAGTGCAATTTCTTTCATACTTGGAATATGTTATGATAGAGCGTGTAGCAGAAGAAACTCTGTGAACCTCAACTGAAAAAACTTGTGATAGAGTTTTTTTGATTTCAAAAGGTAGAAAAATAGTTTGATGCTCTAATATAATGATTGAAATGTTGGTAGATATTGACACAGGAAATTCACGCCTTACTGCGATCCAGGTATTAATTGTCTACAATAATGATGGTAGTATTCATACTGTTGATTGGAGACACGCTATTATGCAGCAATTGGACGACATACCTGAAGAGGAAGAGTACATAAGTGACGAAGACTGCGATTATGATCCACACAAGGACATTGATACTGGGCCTGAAGATGATTATGAACCCTTAGAGTTCGATAGCGAGTACACAAGTGACGACGAGACATATTAAGAGTACCGGAAAACAATTTAAGTAGAATCGTACTAAAATACTTATATATGAAAAATACTGTAGGACACTTTATCAAAGAGGGTGATTATGAGTTCTGTCTTAGGATACATTGTATTAAACCCAAAATACATTATAAGACATATTATTTTAGGAAAAGTGAAGGTTGGACGCTGGAAAAAGTGCGTGCTGAACGTAACATGCTCTGCAAACAATTTGAGGAAGATGGTACAAGGGCAAGCGGTAGTCCACGACGTGGTGGTAGGATACCCTGGCAGAACTTAACATTGATGAATTGATGAAAAAAAGAATTTAGAGAAACAGAGCGATAGTATATCATAAAGAGATGGTATTGACAGAAGAAGAACGTAGAATACGGCATAGGGCAAGGTGCAAAAGATATAGAGAACAAAATAAGGAAAAGTGTGCTGCATATGGTGCAACTTGGCGTGATAACAATAGGGAAAAGGTGAAGGAAGATAGTAAAAAATATTATCAAGCAAACAGGGAGAAAGCAATAAAAAGAATGACAGAATATGCTAAAACACCAAAAGGTAAAAAAGTACGAGCGATTGCACGGTGGAAGATGCGTGGTGTCATTAGCAATGATTATGACAAACTGTACGAAAATTATATGAATACTAAATGTTGCGAAAATTGTGACCAGGAGTTCGGCCCACACGGAACACCAGAAAATAACTGGCGGTGTTTAGACCATTGTCACGTTACTGGTGAATTTCGTCAGGTATTGTGTAATATGTGTAACATTTTGCGTGGATAGATAATATATTATTTTATCTTATAATATATTATGCCCTTGAAAGCAGCGGATGAACTTGTTGTTATTGGATACCTAGATTATCGTAATCTACAAAATCTTGGATTTCTAAAGTACTCACACTTATGTGCCATTTTTTGTTATGTATTAAATAATTATGACAAAGCATATGTACGCAAAATATTTATAAAATTAGTTAGGAACGGACACTTTGAAAAGAAACAAAATATCAAGCGAAGTTATACTTATAAATATATCAACAGTAATTTATTAGATGTTACCAAATCCTGCCTGGAAAGCACTACCTGATTGTAAGGCGTCCATATCTGGTTTGAATGCACCTACCGTTCGTTTTTTTGCTGCTGCTGCACCGGCGAGACCTGCTCCTGCCGCTAATGTAAATATATCAAGGAATGGAATAGCATCTAATCCTGCTAAAACTGTTTCACCCAATCCTACTTCTGCACCTTCACCTGCTGCCGCTGCCCCTGCTGCCGCTCCACCTCCTGCACCTGCTGCCGTTTCTGCTGCTGCTGCTCCTGCCCCTGCTGCTAAATCACCTTCAGGTACTGCTGCTGCTGTGTCACCGGCGAGTGCTCCGCCTGCATCTGCCCCACTTGCTGTAGTTGCTGGTGCTGCTGCCTGCGAGGATGCGATACGTGCACTCAGTTCTGTTGAACGTGCAAGTTCTGCCTCAGTCATACCACCACTTGCTTCTGTACCAAACTCACCAGCACTCAAATTATCTCCAGGGAGTGCCTTAGCAAGCCCAGCATTGTCTGCAACATTTTCGTATTCTGTATCTAATATATTGTCACTTGCTCTTTCACCAGCACGAAATAATGAACCTTCTCCAGATGTTACGTGCGCTACACCATCTTCTACGCCATCATAACCTTCACGGAAAACATTTTCACCGTCTCGTAACCTTGATGCACCTTTAGCAACTAAACTATCTAACTCACTTTGATCCGCTTCCGCCGGTGCGAATGCTGGGTTAGCAAAATCTGTACTTGCACCAACACCTGGAACTGATTGTTGCGACAGTGCTTCGTATGGAACCATGTTACTCAAACGTTCACTTACATTATCAATAGCATCTTGTCCTGCTTTTTTTACAGCATCTACTGCTTTGGTTTTTAATTGTGAACCAAATTTCTTCACTATAGGGTCATCTAATATTGCTTTCGTGACACCTTTACCACCTATCATAACTTTTAAACCACCTAACCCTTCTTCTATGGTTTTTGCTGTTTCTTCTTTCTTACCCTTCAGTGCATCTGCCGCTTTGAATGCTTGTTCCGTAGCATCTTCAGTTGTATTGCCTAATCCTAATCCTGTTTGTCCTCCAAGAATTGCACTCATTATAAATAATAAGAATAATATAATATTGTTATATTTTATATTATGGCAAAATTTCAAATATTAAAAGTGAAAGACAAGACAGATGGTAATCATACAGCAATGCCGATATTTGATTTACCGTTTCGTATCCTAGTGAATGGTAAGTCACAGTTATCTGGTAAAACTACTGTAGTGTTAAACTTGCTGTTAAATCCAGATTTTGGATATGACAAAAAGTTTGATGGTGACGATATATATATAATCAGTGATAATGAACTGGATAACAAGATTAAAATACTTATGGAAATGAAGGAAATACCAGAAGAAAATAGAATGCCGTACGATGAAGATGTTATCGAAAGTCTGTACGAAACACTGGAGGAAGAATTTCTAGATGAAATGGAGACGACAGGTAAAGCAAAAAATAGACTAATTATTATGGATGATGTAGGTTATTCAGGTAATTTAAAAAATAAAAACTTTGGTATGATAACTAAATTGATTGCTAATGGTAGACACCTTAACCTGTCACAAATATATACAAGCCAGCGATTTACTATGGTCAGTACAAGTTTAAGAAGCAATTTAACAGGTGCGATTCTGTTTGGTACAAGTGCAAAAGAACTTGAACTGATAGCAGAGGACTTCAACTACGGTAAAAATAAAAAGAGTTTTATTAATATGTTTAGGAGAGAAACTGCTACGCCAAGATCTTTCTTAGTTATAAATTTTACTAATCCAGGTTCACTCTATATGAATAAAGATTTTCAAAGTATAACATTAAATTGATTTAGAGAATTATGGAGTACTAATATATCAAACGAGATGAATACTACTGTAGCACAAACTGACAAAAAAGCACAAAACAAAAAAAGATATGCAGCATGGAGGAAGGCAAACCCTGAATATATGATAAACTATAGAATAGATAATGCCGAGAAGATTAGTGCTAAGAACCACGAATATTATATCAAACATAGGAAACAAATCCTGCACGACTATTCTCTGCCTTGCACTTGTGAGTGCGGTGCAACTATGCGTAGAAATAATATACCTAGACATTATAAGAGTAAGAAACACCAGGAGTACATTAAACAGAAAACTTCTTCCGGAAAGCACGAACAGCAGCAGGAACAGTCCGTTTCTCCCACAATATCCAGCGACTAAGTGCACCTGCTGTCATAGGCTTCATCCAGTCTTCTTTGGCGTGCCGTCTCAAATATGCTTGTCTCACTTTCTCTCTTTCACCACTATTCTTAATATAAAATTTTGATTCTGGATTAGACATTAGCGTAAAATCTCTATATCCACTTGCACCGAAGTGAGTAGTAGTTGTTTTCTTAGTTTCTCCACTTTGGTGTTCGAATACTGCCTTGAATTTTTTACCTTTACGGTCACTTGGTACAATAGAAACTAATTTCATATATATTCGTAATATTATAAAATAAATAATCTTATGAATACATATAATGAGTGAAGATCTTATTCAAGTATTGGAAACCCCCAAACTTATTGACCCTCCTAAGGTAGAAAAACCTAAAAAGGAAAAGAAAGCACATGCACCTATGTCTGCAGAAAAGAAAGCAAAACTGTTAGAAAATTTAGCAAAAGCACGTACCAAAGCAGCAGCAAATCGTAAAGCAAAGAAAGAGGCGAAAGCAGCAGCAAAACCAAAACAGGTAGAACATGTCAGCAACGATGTGCGAAGTGAACCTGCTAAAGTTACAAAACCTGCAGAAATAGACCCTAGAGATGCAGAATTAGCAGAGTTGCGTGAAAAAGTCAAGAGTATGACATTACAAGATGTAGTAAAAAAACCTAGAGCAAAAAAGAAACGTGTGCCTAAGGTAAAAACTGCCGTAGCGAATGATACAGACGATGAGGAGAACGAAGTACGAACAGAAGCCACTCATCCATCTCCTCAAAAAACTGTCCGTCCCAGATCTCCTGAACCAAGTCCATCAATGCCAGTACTGCAAAAAAGCACGCCAGCGGTATCCCAGCAAAAGCAAGTATCAGCACCTGCACCAGTTGTTCCAAAAAAGAGGAAGCAATTATTTGGTAAGAAAAAGCGTAGGTAGACATACTATATAAGTATTCAAATAAAAAAATTGATAACAATTAAACACTAATAATAATGGAAAAGAACCTAGAGAATTATGGAGCACTATAGTATGGATGGAGAATTATGGAGTAATATACACGGATTTGAAAAATATGAAATAAGTACTTATGGTAACGTACGTAAAATACTTAAATCTAAGAAGACTAAACCAGTAGTACCTAAGATGCGTAGCGGACATCCTCACGTATATTTGTCATTAAACGGTAAGGTACATACTAGAGGGGTTATGAAATTGGTTGCGAGTGCATTCAAGGGTGACGAAATTGCAGCGAAGGAGAAGGAATACTGCATAAATAATGGTTGTCAAGCAGACGATGGTAATGTTGAAAATTGTAGACTTGATAATATATATATTGACTGGGTAGACAGTAATCTTAAATATTTTGGTGCACCTAAATCACACAAAGATTGGGTTATGAATACAAAGTATGTATCATTATGCAAAAGAACCAACCAACAAAATAGCAATATGTATACTGATGATATAACCTTCTATTACAGATTTCAATCAGGTTTGATAGACGGTGAAAAAATACCAGATTATCAAGTGAAAGCATATGCAAGTAAGAATGGTGGCTGGACCCATAAAGATATAAGATGGTTGTACGACAGGTGGTTGAGTGGAGACGATATGGATGACTACCAACCGCCAAATTTAGCATAAATAAAAAAACTTGTGATAGAGTTTTTCCATTTTTTCTCTTGTACTCAATATCGTAAATTTGTTTTTTTAGGTAAAGTGAAAAACGATTTTCAAAATAAAAACCAAAAGAAAAAACCCATAAACTTCATCACAAGTTTTTTTATTTATGCCATTTTTGCGCTCCTTAACTCTTCCAGTGTTTTGTATTCAATTTTTGTTGGAGCAGAGGGTGACGTTAGTTGCACCATTTTCCTTATCTCATCCAGCGTTCCCACATTACAAGTTTTTTTTTTAAGAGTGACGTTAGTTGAATACTTAT
>Ga0181409_1001133_pt1 | contig 10329 bp, 9 predicted proteins | sample 32SPOviralmetaG_FD_130138 | JGI IMG/M metagenome (GOLD analysis project Ga0181409, IMG submission 130138) | Marine viral communities from the oligotrophic San Pedro Time Series (SPOT) site, San Pedro Channel, CA, USA - 32 SPOT_SRF_2012-05-30 | ecosystem: Environmental > Aquatic > Marine > Strait... | reverse complement strand
GTTCGAAGCAGGTCTTTCGCTCTCGCCTATGCCTGCCGCTCTTTTCATTGCTTCAATATCTGCTGTTACAGCCAGTGTAATCTTCTCTGGCTCATGCTCTGCTTCCATCTCTTGTACTGCTGGGCCTTGCATTACTGATTCATACTTACTAAGTATTTTTTCAATAAATTGCTTTGCTGGCGCAATGTACTGCTCACCATAGTCTTTTTCAACCATAGTTAATACTGCTGTTTCGCCTTTTGGAAATGTTCCTTCTTCTCTATCAAACAATGATAAAATCTTTTCTGGTAACGGTATATTTTGATCTTTTTCTAGTGTGATATCTTCTTCGTCATCATCTGGATGATCTATTTTATCACCTTTTTTCTTGCCGTCCATTTTTGCTTTGCGTACTGCGTGTGCATATGCATTGCCTTCATCTGTTTCGTCTTCGTCGCCATCTTCTTTATCATCGATTGCTTTTTTCATTGGCTCTTCTTTGTCGCCATCGCCATCCATATCTAAAAAGTCTGGTTTTGCTTTTTCACTAAACTGGCCCATCATTTCTTCAAAGCCTGCATCAATGTCTGCTTCTGTTGGAATAGTTGATTCATCATCTTCTGAATGAAAATCTAAATCAGGATCTTTAAATAATCTTTTTGCAAGTTGTGGATCTTTAGAAAATGATTTTTTAAATCTTCCAATTAGGTCTTCTCTTGGAGATGTATCTAAAGCACCTGGCATCATATGGTCAGCAACAGTTTCGATGTCCATATCTGGATTATCAAGAATCTTTTGCACATATGGTTGCATATCTTTTAAATCTTTAAGGTATGGTTCTACCATAGCAATGTCGCCACCTTCTTCGCCGTCGTCGCCGTTTGCTTTATATTGTTCTATCTCTTTTCTTGTTTTTTGAATATCATTTAGTAACGTTTTGTAAGTCATCTTTACAAATGGTAATACTTCATCATAGGTTACACTATCTCTGTCGAAGTCTGATTCATTTACATTTTCTTTTGTAGTTTTATCGTTGTAGCGTTTGTCGCCTGCTTTCATTCTTTTGTATGCAGGAGTATTTGCTTTTTTATCAGCATCTGTAACATCCATTTTATCTGTTCCGTTATCCTGTTTGTCTTTATCTGCTTCACCTAAAAGTTCTTCAGGTCCTAATTCTTTAATTGCATTTGCTTCACTTACTAATTTATAAATGTATGGAAAAACACCTTTTAGTTCTTCATTGAACTGTTTAATTGTAAGTTGTGTAGTCCAATCAGTTGCTACATCTTCTGGCACTTCTTCAAGAACAACACTTTGGAAATTTGAAGTTGCTTCTGTATAGTGTGCTTTGTTTTGTAATTTTGCTACTGTATTCTTAACTGTTTCAATACGCTCGTTAACAACATCCATATATCCTGCAAGACCTTCAGCCATGACACTGCTTCTTGACATATATGTTTTGAACTTACGTAGTTTATTCATTTCTTCTGATAGTCCGACAATGTGCTTACCAAAGTCGTCGTACATGTTTCCGCCTTCTGCTACGTGACGGGCCATTGCTCTTGCACCGTTCAAATGTTTAAATGGATATTTAAAACGTTCGCCGTTTGCACTTTCAATGTAAATGCTTCCAATCTTTTGTGATCTTCCGCCTGCTAATTCTTGGTTAATGCTTTCGCTGTGCTTAACACAAATTCTTGCATCTGCTATATTCTGGTAACTAGTTTTGCTAGTTCCGTACATCGTTGATTCTGTCATGGTGTTATCTCCGTTCTTATTAGATAAGAATTTGTAATCTCTCTTTTCTAAGTTTGACTTCTGTATGTCTCTCACTTCAAAGTTTAACATTCTTTTCTTGGCAAATACTCTCATTTCTTTTAAAAAATCGTACCATTTTCTTTTTATTGATGCATCGTTTGAATCAAATAGATTCTCGCTATACATAACAACTACAGCCTCTTCGTCTAAACTAACACTTACTTTACCACCTTGATTTCCGTATACAAAGTCATAAAAGCGTGATTCGCTAGGTGTATTAGTAACAACACCCTCAGCATTACCTATAGTAATGTTTTTAAACCTTCCTCTAAGTTTAGAAAACAGTTCTTCGCCAATTTTATTTAAGTCTTTCATGCTAATATTTATCAATAATTGTTACTAACGAAGATTGGCATTGGTTCTACATAATCTCCGTGCTGGTCTGATTGATTGAAGGTATCATAGATTCTTGGATCCCAATCTTTCAATACATCCATCATTCTTAGTGCTAGTAGCGTTGCACTAATCAAATCGTCTGTTTGACCTAGTTTTGCATTATAACTAGAGCCAGTTGCTACATAGTTTTTCAGTTCACTTATCATAGGTTTACTATGTAGAACCATTTTATCATTTTCAATCATGGTTTTTAGTCGGCTACAGGCTGTAACTTTACTACCATGGGTAGTATTAAATCCTTTACGAAACTTACGTACATGTCCTTTTCTAATAGGTTCACTTACAAATAGTCCGGGTATATTTTCTTCACCAAAATCATTGATTACAATAAGTGCCGCTTCTCCTAATCCATTGTTTTCAACACTCCAATATATCCCGTTAGCATCACCAGTTTCTTGTTCAATGTGTTTGCATATATCTGTCATTATTCTTATTTGTGCTGGAATTGCTGTAGTATTGTGTTGCCATTCTGCTACCTGTTCATAACTAGGTAATTCAAATACTTGTATAGCCGCATTATCGCCACCAGTACCCATACTAGGATCAAGTGCTACTGCATATGTAAATTCTGGACTTGGTTTTTTATACCAGCGTGTTTGTCCCATATTAATAATAGGATTGTTACCTTCCATTGCCGCAAGTTTTATTGAATTAATTAATGTTTCGTCGTATACTAAAAATTCACAATCATATTCACGTTTAAATCTTTCTTCACCTATGCGTCCTAATTCTTCTTTTTTCCAAACGTCATCTCTGTCAGGATGTTCTTGCCAGTAACTGCGAAAACTATGAAATCCGTTTTTACCTAATTCATTTTCGTTGCCGTGTTCATCAAACTTATCTTCTGCTTGTTTCCATATAGTAGCAAAAGTATCTTCATCTGAGTTTGGTGTACTTGTAAGAATAGCACGACCACCTGTTGCTAGTGTAGGTGATATTGATGTCCAAAAGTCTGTAGCAACATTAGGCATAACAAATGCAAACTCGTCACAGTATAGTAATGATATGGACATACCACGTCCTGTGTTGCCTGTTGTAGTAGCACTTACAATACGTGAACCATTTTCAAATTCAATTGAACCTTTGTTGTAGTTTGTAACACCTGCTCTAATATGATCAGCACACATTTCATATCCGTATCTAATACGTTGCATAATTTCTTGTGCGCCTGTATACTTGTGTGCGGCAATTAGTATTGTTTGGTCAGGTATAAACATTGCATACCATAACAAGTAAATTGCGGCACAGGTAGTTTTGCCTGTTTGTCTAGGCAACATATTAATATTAAATCTATAATCGTGATAACTTGAAAGTAATCTTGTTTGATATTCATACGGATCAAATAATAGTTTGCCTTTAACAGGATGCTGTATGTATGCAAAGTTACGAGCAAAGTAATCGTACCCAAGTTTAGGATCGCTACATTTAAGTAACTGCTCTACTTGATCATTAGTAAATGTTTCTCTTTTATTGGCTTTTTTAATTAATACGCCGTCAAGTGATTTGCTCATAGTAATATTTACCGAAAAAAATAGGACCCGAAGGTCCTATTGAATAGTTGGGGGGTGTTAACCGCAGTGTGCCGCGAATAGTTTTTCGAATTTGCCCTTATCGCAACCATATCCGTCTTGTACTTTTTTAAACATTTCTGTTTTAGTACAACCGCTTGCGTTAAGTTTTTTCATTTCACCTACACATCCTGATTCGTCAAAATCATCTTCTGATTCAGTTACTTCTTCTGTTTCGGCCATCTTAGTCATTAGTGCATCACGTAGTGCTGATTGCAATTCTTCTATAGCCATGTTTTCGTCTGTTGGACATTCAACTGCCATAGCATTATCGCCATCTTGTGCTTTTGCGTATGCTTTCTTCTCACGGTTCAATCCACCCGATAAATCTTTAGTCATATATTGATGGTCTTTGTAATCTTCTTCTGGTGAGTTGTCATATCCTGCTTCACTTTTCATGCCGCCAGCATAAGCATCTGCGGCTGGACGACCTTTTGGTCCTTTGTTACCTTGCTCCTGATCTTGATGTTCTTGAGCACCTAATATTTTAAGACATTTCTTACCTGTTTCATAAACGTCTGATGGATCTGCATCAACCAAATCTCTCATTGCTGAATAACAACTTAATGTTTTATCGTCTGCGTTTAAATGCATAGAGGCAAAGTGATCGCCCATTTCATCCACAATATGATCATTGTCAGTAAAGTCATCTGATGCTTTATCCATTAAATGATATATATCACCTTCTAACTCATCTTTAAGTTCTTCTGCACTCATTGACTTAGCATCTTCTATTTCTTCTGGATCATTTAAATTAAGTTCTACCGGATCTGTAATTCTATCTACCTTATCAAATGTATCTTCGCCCATTCCCATAAGTTTATCTTTGCTATCACCTTTATCCATTTTACCCATGCTTGGCATGTCCGGTGGTCCGTCCATTCCGTCCATGTCTATTGGTGGCGCTAACTTAACAAGGTCACGCATTTTACCCATGTCTGGTGGTCCCATTGGTGGCATCATATCAGGCTTCATTTCGCCTGCATCTGGTGCTCCGCCATCACGCATAATTTGTACTAGACGTGCAACATCATCTGCTGTTTCGCCTGACATGTTAATGCTCATTGAAGCCGCTTCATTAATTTGCTTAACTTCTTTTGGAGTTGGATCCATAGAATCTAAAGTGTTCTCTAGGTCCGTTAATTTTTGTAATAAGTCTTTCATATTAGCCTCCTACAACTGCTTTAGTGTTTTCTGATGAATCAATGTCAGCACTTTCGCCTTTGGGCGCGGCTTCCATTGGATCTGTATTACGTTCTTTACGTGCTACTTCTAACTCTTTGAGTAAGTCCATTACTCTGTTACCAGCAACATGATCCTGTGCTTTCGGATCTGCTTGTTCCATTTCTAAAGTATCAAGTTTTGATTCATAAGGTTCACCGCTTTTTGGTGCTTGATATTCTTCTCTTGGATCATTTGCGTTTCTTACAATAACGTGTGCTTGTTCACACTCACAACATTTACAAATATAATCTTGTAATACTTGTGGAGTAGTAGGATATCCTACTTCTGCATCATAGTAAGTAACTTCCATGTTTTGCAACTGTGGAAAATCTAGTGGTCTTTCTTGTATAGGTGTCTTTTTGCCATTCGACATTGATACAACATCAAACTTTTTAAGAGCAGTTTCAAGTTTATCTTGAAATCCTTCTGCCATTTCACCTGCAACCCCAATTTTGAATTCATAAGTCTTTTTAGACTCTGTTAATATTTGTGTAAATGTTTTCATGACGGTTATCCTCTAATACTATTTATCTTCTTCTAATTTTTTTAATCTTGCTAATAGGCTGTTTCTATCAGTAACAATAGCACCGTGACCGTTAACAATACCAGCCTCTTCAATAGGTGTATCCTTATCTTGCTTCTCTTTTTTCAGTTGTAAGTCTATCATTTTAAGTTTTTTGTCCATTTTTGCAACTTTTGCGTCTAAAGATGTTTTAAGCATTGATCCTGCTACTTCAAATACCCTGCCACTATAACGACTTTCAACATTCATCCCTAAATCCATTAAGTCTTCGTAACTTTGTAAAGCACGTTCAGCAATATCATTTAGTTCATTATCTGCTTTTTCGCCTAATCCTTTTACACTAGGCAATGCACTAGCAATCTTATCAAACTCTGCTATATCACGCATAGTCTCTTTTTGCTCAGCAATTTCGTATTTCTTTTGCTGATTTTCTTGCTTAGATGCTTCGTCGATAATTTCCTTTGAATCAGGTAAATCAAGCAAGTCTTGTAGTTTCTTTGTCATTTTAATATTCCATTAACTGCTACTATTATTTAGCAGAATTAGGGTCTTGCTCCCATTTTTCTTTAGTGATGCGTATATACCATGCTCTGAATGGTTTGCCTAGTCCTTCGCCTGCTGGATTGTACAAATAAGGAAGTAAGTACTCAGGATATCCTTTACCACTTCCTGCATTATTTGTTTTGATAAACACTTTATCTACATATTGAAATACATCATTAAAGAAAAACTTCCAGTCAAATAGTTCTCCTGGTGGTAAACACTCTCTATCAAAGCATGTCCTACTAGCAATAAACAAATCATATTTGCCCGGAAAGTCCATAGGCTTACCATTGTCAATCCACAAATGGTGTCTTTTTAAATTAATGATATCACAGCATTGTTTGTACATTGGACCTGTTTGCTCTTCGTCGACATCAGTTGCTTCAACATGTATACCTTTTTGCATAAGCATGTATGGCAACATTCCTACACCAGTACCTATGTCAACTGCTGTCTTTACATCTTTCAGCATACCAAACTCTTCTGCTTTTTTAACCATGTATTCTTTTTCTGGATAGTGTATATCCCATTGTCTGATATATTTTGCACCCCTTGCTTTTTTGGGATGACTGTTTGCTATATCAAACATTTTTGATTTGTATTCTGCTAAATTCATTATCGTCTCCTTCCGCTGTGGAAGATATCTTGCTCAGTAACTATTCTAAAATACATTCCTTTTTGTTTACACCATGCTCTAGCGGCTTCCCATTTTGCTTGGTTAACAATCCATGCCGCTTGGTTGTGTTTGCTACGACCTAGTTTTTCTTTTAGCGTTTGATTTTCAGGTTTGACTTCTATTATCTCAACTTTCCTACTGCCATTTTTATTTGCATATGCAATAAAAAAATCTGGTACATATATTGTATGCTTACCAGTTAATGGATTTCTATAAGGAATTTTTACTGCTTCACTAGCCCATGCTTGAATATACGCATGTTCGTCGCACATTTTCATAAACGCAAATTCCCAACTACTTCTATAAGTAGGAGTTCTATTGCCTATGTACTTGTCTGGATTTTTTAGGTTATATTTTCCCTGTGCAAACCGTGACATGGATCTATACCACTATGTTACGTGATTCTTGTCGAGATATAGTGTCTTTTGTTTTGAATCCAATTACACTAACTTTAGATCTATTATAGTTTACAATTTCGCCGACTAATCCACTTATTTCTACATCGTCTAAACCTTTAAGTGTATCAAGTAGTGTGTAAACATTTACGTCATCTGTCTTTGCTTGTTGTAATAATACTGTAGCAACACCTGTTGCTGAACTTTGTTCAAAACCTCTTTTTAAGAAAAATCCTACTACTGAATCAACTTGTGTAGCATTATATGAAATAGGATCAGTAAAGTATTTGTTAAAAAATTCTTTTACTTCTGTTGCACTATCTACTGGTTCTAATTTGTAACTGCTGTTTGCCATTATGGTCCATTTCTTCCTGCTTGTAATGTTGATCCTGAATTTGCACCTACTGTTGTTGAAGTACCAAATGAATTTGCTGTGCCTGCTTGGGCATCGTTTGCAAAACTAGTTGCACCTGCTGTTGTACTATTGTTTGCCGCCGCTTGGGTAATCCTTTGACCGTATATTAATGAACTAGTATCAACTGTTCCGCCTACTGTTGATGTAATAGATGCATTCCCTCCGTTACCAGATGATTTAGGAATACTTATATTACTAAGTCCACCTACATTTTCTCTACCTATATTTGTAATTGTACTTTTTAAAATATTAAATCCTTCTTCACGTAGTCCTGCTTTTGATAATGATTTTGCATTTTTAAATGTATTAAATGCAGTCAACGCTGTACCTAAATTAAAAGTACCACCGGCAATATCTCCAAGTACATCACTAATTCCGCCAATTACTCCACCACCGCCAAATAGACTACTTGTACCACCACCGCCTAGTGTTAATGGACTAGGTGTTTTATCGTAGTGTGCAGTAGCAAATCCTTTTGGACTGTTTTCACCTACTGGACCTCTACTATAATATACTGCTTCATATGCAATACTAATTTGGTTTTGTGAAGGTGTACTATTATCCATACTATCCACTTGGTCGTGTGTTAGACCTGTAACCATAGGATTAACAAGTGTATATCCTAGATACTCATGTCTAGCCATTTGGTAAATTGTAATTTTATTAAAGAAAGGTGATTTGTGATCGTTATCTAAACCATATCTATAATTTTGTGAAATTGGATCTGTATATGTGTTACGCGGATTATATGGTGGATTTATTCCGTCATCTCTATAGTTACCGTCTCTAAAATAATATCTGTAGTATGCTTCCATTAACGTTGTGGTCAATCCCATGTTGTCATCATGGAAAGTAATGTTAACAGGATCATATTCAATACTAGTTTGTAAGTTCTTTTTGCGATTATACATATTTTTAGTTGCAGTTTGAATACTAAACTTAGGTAAATCTGCTGACTTAACAAGCATATTAATTTCTTGTTTGTGTCTTTGATCTAATTGTGGTATAACTTTTTGTGCTTCTGGACTTAATTCAAATACTACATGATACAGGAATTTTGTCTTAGGTGCAAGACGCATGCCGTCATCTGTAAAAAGTCTTGCGGCATGTTGATAATCTTTTAAATTACCACCAGGATTTGTTGCTCCCTGTAAAACGTTATTTAAGAATCCATTAAGTATGTTGGCCATGTAAATATTTATCCTTAAAAGAAAAGTGCGTATAAAAAGAAAAAGGGTGACCTAAGCCACCCTCTTATAATACTATGGCAATATTACGGATTTATTATATTCCGCCGCCGCCTGTTACTAGACTGTTAATAGTTCTACCAACTGCTGTACCAATTCCTTCACCTTGTGGTGATTGGATAGCGTTGTCGTAACGCATTGCTAATGCAATAGTTACTGGTTCATTTGAACTATATGCTAGTGTGTTATAGTTTGCGTTTTGGATAAAGCAACCGTATAACTCGAATGTTTCTAGTACGTTTGGTGTGTTAGCACCGTTACCACCATCTAAGATTTCAATACGTGTTGTGTATTTGTAATCAATACCTGATGCCGCACTTGACTGTTCGAAAAAGTCAAATTGTTTCTGAAGTTGTTCGCCAACTAGTTTTTGTACACTGTTGTTAACGTCTTCTCTTAAGTTCAATGTAATTGCTTCCCAAGTAGGACGACCTGCTAGGTATGCTCTACTGTTGTAAATTGGGATTTCTAATTCCTCAAAGTTTACTGTTGGGCGTGTTACATCAATAACTTGTTTTGTTAATTCTGTAGTTGGTGTTGATACACCGAAGTTCTCAAGTGTCACTCTAAAACGATACTGTAGTTTCGGCATCAACAAACCTTGTGTTGATGAACTACTATCGCTCGCTAGTGGTACTGTAATTTTTGAGAGTGTTGAAATTGCCATATCTTTTTGCTCCTGTTACAAGTATTTATCATTAACGAACCCCATATTTCAGGGGCTCATTTTATGAATTATAATCCTGCAATCTCTCCTGTATTCTTAAGTCTAAGTGGAATATAAATGAATTCCACAGCCTTAACTGGTTCAATTGCAATGTCTAAGTATAGTTCGTTTCTATCAATTCTACTAGGAGTATTGTTAGATTCGTCACATACTACAATGTAGTCGTATAGTGCTCTACTACCAACTAACTCAAGCATTAGACTTTCAGCCGCTTGTTTGATCTCATCACGTGTGATTTTATCATTTGGCTCAAAGATGTAAGGCTTAGCAAGTTTATTAAGTTGGCTACGCATGTATATTACTAGTCTAGCAACGTTTACTCTATCTAATGCACTTGCATTTCTTGCTCTTGTTTTTTGTCCAAAACAAACAAGTCCTGCGCCTGTAATAAATGTAATTGGGTTTACACTAATACCAAACAACGTATCACGCTGTCCTTCGTTTAGTGCAATTGAAACAAATTCTCCTTCGTTATCAATATACCCTGTCGCTGTTGCGTTAGTAATTCCACCACGTCTTGTTCCTGCTGGAGCAAACCATGGAAACGAAACTTGATCGCTTAACGCAATAGTTCTTAGCATCATATGACTCGGCGGAACAACAACGTTGTTACCTGCGTTATCACTTGTAAAGCCCCATGGATAGTAAACACCTAAGTATTCATCTCTACTTACTAGACCGTCACTGTTATCTTCAACTGCAAGGGCAACGTTTGTACCCCATTCGTTTAGTGATGTAGCACTTGAATCTAGTGTTGCTGGTGAATCGCCTACAACAAATGCTGTTAAGCCTCTGTCATAGTTTAGTGAAATCATTTC
>Ga0181409_1001128_pt1 | contig 10346 bp, 8 predicted proteins | sample 32SPOviralmetaG_FD_130138 | JGI IMG/M metagenome (GOLD analysis project Ga0181409, IMG submission 130138) | Marine viral communities from the oligotrophic San Pedro Time Series (SPOT) site, San Pedro Channel, CA, USA - 32 SPOT_SRF_2012-05-30 | ecosystem: Environmental > Aquatic > Marine > Strait... | reverse complement strand
AGGGGAATTTTTACTAAATATTTTATTTATTTTCTGTTTTATTTTTGTTTGATAATTTATTTGATAATGAAATTTATTTTGAAACACTTTGAAAATTAATTTCAAAATGAAAAAAAATATCAATCATATTTCATATTTTATTTGATAATGAAAAAAAATATGAAATCAAACGCGTAAAAATTAAAATCTCAGCTTTTTTTAATTAATTCTTTACAGTTGCTTTGCAACATGCTCCGTAGGAGCTGTAAAGAATTAATTACTTTTACCCTTATTTTATATCACAACAAACAGTATAAACATAAAATACTTATTACACTAATGACTAAATATGTTATGCAAATAGATAACAAACGTGTACATGATTTCTTTAAAAACAACCCCGGCATTGACTTCGAAGCAATGGCACTATTGATGGTAGACTTTATTGAAAAACTTAATACTGATATGAGCAAAGAACTTACCGAAACTATTAATAAAGATATCTTATCTTCTGTAAAACAGTTGGAAACTAAGGTACAAGATATGAATAAAGAATATATTGAAAATATTAAAACCGTAATTAAACTTAACTCTAATGAAGAATCTGAAAAAATTTCACAACAACTACAGAAATCTACTGACACATTTGTCGATAAGCTTACAGCAACCTTGCCAAATACTGAATCTAAAATTTCCGAGACTTTAAATTCTTTTAATAAAACTATTATTTCAGAACTTAAAGACCTCGTCTCTTCAAAAACAAATAATGCCGAAATTATTGAATCCCTCGATTCAAAACTTAAGGATATTCAACAACCTATGTACTCTTTTATATCAGCACAACAGGAACAACTTACTAAACGACTCACCGAAAATGATAACGATAAATCTAAACAGGATGCTGTTTTCTCTGAACTATCAGATTTTCTCAATAAATGGAAAAATTCCTCATCTCATAAGGGCAATCTAGGTGAAAATCTACTTGAAGGTGTACTTAATACCACATTCTCAACAGCTGAAATTGTCAATACATCTGGAACTAGGGCCTCCGGAGACTTTATAATTAAACGTGATTCTAAACCTTCTATCATGGTAGAAAATAAAGATTATAAAAATAATGTTAATAATGATGAAGTTAAAAAGTTCATCAGAGATATTAATGAACAGCAAATACATGGAATATTTTTATCACAATCTTCGGGTATTATCAGTAAACCTAACTATTGGATAGATATATGTGATGGAAAAATTCTAGTATATGTTCATAATGTTGAATATCAACCCGATATAATAAAATCCGCTGTTAATATTATTGATAATCTATACGAAAAACTTCAAAAAGTTGATGATAAAAGTTATACTTTGTCCAGAGATATCGTTGATAAAATTAATGCTGATTATCAAGTATTTCTTACTAAAAAAGAACTTACTCTAACTACTCTTAAAGAATTTAATAAACGCTTACTTAATCAAATTGAAGATATTTCTTTCCCTACTTTAGCCAACTGGCTCGATAGTAAGGGGGTCGAAAGCGCAACATCTACTTTTGAATGTGCAGAATGTGGACAGATATTCGCAACTAAAAAAGCCTTGGCCTCACATAAAAAAGTTCATAAATGTGCACCAGCTAAAAATATTGTTATTAACACTTAACTAATATAAATACTAATTATACAAATACTCTAATAATGCTACGTTTATTTTTATTTTTAATTTACATTAATTATATTTATTCTTTTACACATGATCTATGTGTTGTTGGTGCTACAAGTGGTCTAGGTAGAGAACTTATTTATCAAGCTAAAAATATAAGAAAAAAAAGTGTCTTAGCATTAACTTGTAGTACTAATAATAAAATATATTTACCATACAGAGGTAACTCTTTCAACTATAAACAAACTAATGAAACCTTTTCGGATGATATTACTGTTGATTCTTATTGGGTAACTAAACCTTATCAATATAAACATATCGTTTTCTGTACTAGTGCAAAACCTTTTGCAAAAGATTATTCCGATACTGTTACTAGTAAAATAATATCTAATATACCCGATTGTTGTAGATCTATATCTCTTGTAAGTGCCTATGGTGTTGGTGACTCTATTCAAAACGCTAACATCGGCATACAAGTAATGAATGATCTTTATTTAAAAGATGTGTACCGAGCTAAAAATAAACAGGAAGAAATTATCAATTCTTATCAAAATAAAAATATTGTGAAAAATATATATAGACCTAAGGCTTTATCTTACGGACAAACACTTCTTCTTTCTCTATCACGAGCTGATTTTGCTGAAAGAATTCTTGATAATATTGGGTTTTAATAACTATTATATTTTATTTACATAATTAAATATGAAAAGACCATTATTTAATTATGTCAAAAAAATAATTCCAAAGATTTCTCAAACCGAACTTATTGCTTTAAGAAGTGGAACCACGTCAATTGATAGACAAATATTTAAAGGTACAGTTATATTGCCAAAAAAATCTTCTGAAATAATTAGTAAAAGGGCCCTGTTTGATCATAAAATTGATAATTTACTTAAAATGTGGGGCAATGAAAAGGTTTACCCTAATCCTTATTATAATGAAATTATGGATACTATAAAATTTAACCGTTTTTTCTCGTTTATTATTGACGAAAAATACGGTGGTGCAAATCTCTCTGTTAAAGATCAATCAGCCTTACTTACAAAAATAACCACTAAAAATCCTGCTTTAGGTGTTACTGTTATGGTTCCAAATTCTCTTGGACCCGCTGAACTTATTGCTCACTACGGGACTCAAATACAAAAGGATAAATATTTACCTGGCCTTGCAGATGGAACCTATGTACCTTGTTTTGGATTAACAGGTCCTCACAATGGATCTGATGCTGCTGGCCTTATTGATGAAGGTGTTGTAGAATTTATCGGAGGTAAAAGATATATTCGCACTTGTATTAATAAAAGATATATAACTTTAGCACCTGTATCTAATCTAATTGGTCTCGCATTTAAACTTAAAGATCCTAATAATCTTCTTAAAGAGGGTGAAGAAGGTATAACTGTTGCTCTTTTAGAAAATAATCACGCTGGTTTAGTTAAAAGAACACATCATAATCCACTAGATGTTGGTTTTCCTAATGGAACCATAAAAGGGGATTTATATATTGAACTTGATCAAATAATTGGAGGAGAAAAAAATGCTGGTAATGGTTGGAAAATGTTAATGGAATGTTTAGCCGCCGGTAGAGCTGTTTCTCTTCCTGCAACTGCATTAGCGTCTTCTAAAGTATCATGTTATGGTATATTTAATTATGCCAAACATAGATCTCAATTTAACATACCACTCATTAAAATGGAAGGTGTTAATCAAAAACTTATTGAAATATTTTATAATACCTGGGTTATACAATCTAGCGTTCACTTTACTAACTCCTTACTTGACTCGGGAGAAAAACCAGCTGTTTTGTCTGCGGTTATGAAACAACAAACTACTGATAGAGCACGTGATGTTCTTAATCATGCAATGGATATACATGCTGGTTCTGGAATTTGTTTAGGTTATTCTAATTTTCTAGAAAAATTTTATAAAAGCGCCCCTGTAGGTATAACCGTCGAAGGTAGCAATACTCTTACTAAACATCTAATAATTTTTGGTCAAGGCTTAAATAAAAGTCATCCATATATATTTCCTGTTCTTGAAAGTATTTTAAATAATAATATCGATGATTTTTACAAAAATTTTAAAAATATTTTTTCACACTCTATTAATCTTTACTTTAAATCCTTCTGTCCTATTTATTCTAAACTTCAAAAACAAACTATCGATTTTGCTTGTTTAAGTAATTTTGTAGCTTTGAAGGGCGGTGCAATTAAACAGGAGCAACATTTATCCGGTGATATGGCAGATATATTTTCTAATTTGTATTTAGCATACTCTGTTAAATGGTATCATCAACAACATGGAGTTAGCGAAACACTTACTACATATTGTATTGATCGTTTGTTACAAGAAAATGCTATTAAATTTAACAGAGTAATTGATGACTCACAATTTAAATATCTTCTTCTCCATTTAAAAAAAAACTATTCTTTAGATTCATATGTAAACAAGCGCAATATACTTAATGAAATAATTAATAATAATAATATTATTGATACTATTAAACAAGATGTATATATTAAAAATACTATTCTTGAAGATTTAGAAAATTTAAATAATATTGATAAAAATACTGAAGAATATATCTCTGCATATCAAAAAGTAGTTAATGTAACAGAATATCAAAATATCTAACATTTTTTAGTTATACCTATTACTCCACAGGCTAATCTTTTACCAGCATTTCCTGTTTTCAATGATTCAGCATCACCCCCTTCTCCTAAATCATCTCTATCTTCGTGCACTATAACTGATCTTCCAATTATACAGTATTTACTTTTATAGTCCAAAGATATATATTTATCATAAAAACTACCTCTTGCTACATTATCCTTTGATACTATATTTCCTAAATCACCTATATGTCTGTGTTTACTATTTCTACCTCCATGTACATCACCCGTAGGATTAAAATGAGAACACGCTTTTTTACATTCGTCTGATAAATCCCCATATTCATGTATGTGAAACCCATGTTCCCCATCTGAAAGCCCTTCTATTTCATATTCTATTTTAATTTTACCATTTTGTTTTTTGAATCTTACATATCCTGTAACTCCATTATTATTTTTATCAAATATACATATCCCATCATGTTTTGCTTTTAGTTTTTGTGTTCTTTTCCTACTTGCTGTCATATAATATTAATTTATATAAAATATTAATTAATATTAAACTCTCTTGTATTGATATCTTACTTTAGTTTTTCTTGTTGAGCACTTACCTTTAGGTCCACCTTTCTTCCAATAACAATATTCATAACCATTTTTACTTACTCTTTTGTAACAGTATCCTTTTGCGCTTTTCTTTGGATTGCACTTCTTTTTTGTTTTATTGTGAGAACAATAAGTGTAACATTTTTTTAATGATTTATAATTTATTTTACCACCACCTGATTGTTTTTTGCTTTTACCGTTTTTACCCTTTTTAATTTTTTTACTTTTTGATCCCCCCGTTGGAACATACCCTTCTTCCGCATAGCCACCATCCGGAGGAGCAACATATGCTGGTGATGCCGGTGCAGCCGGCGCCGGTCCTGGTATTCCGTTATCTTGTATTACACTGGATGCCTCTGATGGACTTTGCTCACCACTTACTCCCCTGGGTGATTGTTGTAGACCTTGCATTATCGCATCTTTATTAGCATTTATAATCGATACAATAGCACCTTTACGTTGAGGTTTATTACCCATAACACCTGCACCTGGATTCATAATATATCTATTTACTAAATCTTTTTGACCATCTGCGTTTTTACCATCAAAAAGCGCATCTACCACCCTCGCCGCACCTCCGCTTCTTAATACCCAATTCTCATCTATTGCCGCATCAAGATCGCCATCGCTTAATCGCGCAAGATCTGTTACTATGTTAATAATGTTTGGAGTATTCGATTGTACCGAACCTTCGCCAGTTATTCCTGCAACTCTATCCGCTTCTCTCTGATCTACCCTTGCTCCCGTTGCTGTTGCTGCCGTTGTTGCAGCCGCAACTGCCATAGCATTAATTGGATCTCCGGGGTTTTGACTCAACGCGGTACCTGCCGCTTGAAATGCCACCGCCGTCGCATTATTTGCTGCTTGTTGTGAATTGGCACCCAGGGTATTTACAACCGCATTAGCAATCGCCGTCGCCGTTTGCCGCGCAGTTGCTCCCGCTTGTGCTGCCTGATTTCCTGCCGCCGCCGCCGCTCCTGTTGCATTTCGCGCCGCTGCATGAGCTTGACCAGCACTCGGCCCGTTATCGCTACCTACTGTAGTTGCTGCTATCAGTGTGTTATGGAAATATTCTACCCAAGATACATGATTTTCAGGAGGAGGAGCCCCCTGTAAAACCGTAACTGTACTTGCAAGTTGAGCACATCTCATTCTCGCTTTTTGCGCTTCAACGCGCGGATTCTGTGTTCCACCTGCCTTTGTAATAACTTGACCTCGTTCTGTATCATCAGAATCTGGATAAATATGTATTATAAGTTGTATAAATATATCTGCTAGTAGTAACTTGTTACCTGTTATTACTTTATATTCTCCCAAACTACCTCTCTTTTTTATAACTTCTTCGAAAGTTTGTTTTATGATTTCAAACATCTGATCTGGATTTGAAAACGCTAAAAATGGTTCATTATAAAATTTTTTTGATATTTTATCTTCACATTCCATTATCATATCAGATTTTATTTGTTCAGCTCGTGCTAATGCTTCTGGCATTAACATCGCTCTTCGTTTTTTGTAAAAAAAATCATGAACATAATTTCTACAATTTCTAAGACGTGTTTTTAATAATATATCTTGACCTGTTTTAATATATCCTGCAATACCACCAACCAATCCTATGGTTTTAGGATAATAAAATAATATACTTAAAATTTCTCTACCTACCCTTTGTGTTGCAATTGCACCTAGGGTAGCTAGTGGTGCTAATATCGATATTTTTGTAACTCTTGTTTGTAAATTTACTAACCCTTTCATAGCTCGATGCATACATAATTGTGAAATTTTTGTAACTAAAAGTACATCTTCGGATTGTAAATTTCTCACCTCGCGTATCTCTGCATGTCGATGAAACGGACCATGGTGTGGATCACCTAATTCTGTTAGTATATTTCTATCAGTTTTAGAAGATCCACCCTCATTTCCAGCATTTATACATTTTACTGTAAATGCCCAGATGTAAAGCCCTACAAGTGCCTGTTCTAACGGATCAGTTGATCGTAAATACATTGTTCTTAAAAATGCAAATGCACATCTACCCTCCATTTGTAGTATTTTATTCGCAACTATTAATGCACTAGTATGGATACCTGTCGGCGCACCTAAATCTAAATCATCTTGATATTCTACTCCTAATGCGGCTAGTGTAGGTAATGTAGTCACTCTTAAAGAATTTCCAGTATATGAACCCTGATTATTAGCAGGATCTACTAAAATTACATCTGGAATAAAAATATTTAAAGCCCAACGAATATCCCAAGATTCAGCTATATTCATAGCTCGTAAAGCATTATTCATAACAGTTAAATCTGTTAATGATTCTTCGTATCTTTTTGTAAAAAATCTTCTGCCAATTTCTACCGCATATGGACGCGCTTTTTTAGTAATTGCTTGTCCTATTAGCTTAAATTCATCTAATCCTATCATTCCACCACATTGAGGTTGAATGCGTCTTTTTTTACTACCTTTATTTTTTTTTCTCTTATTCTTACGTGTCTTTTTTCCACCACCACCATAGTCACCCATATCATCATCACTTTCTGGGTTATAATCGCTATCACTACCTTCTTCATCTGAATCACCTTCCTCATCTGAATCCAAATTTGATATTCTTCTATCTCTCATTCTATATAATATATTTGCCGCTTCTAAATCTTCATCAGTTATTTCTATTTCTTCTACTGGTTCGTCCTCTAATCGTTCAGCCACCCTTACTAAATCATAAAACGGAAATCTATCACCACGATCTGGTATTTTCTGCTGTTTTCCATAAAGCTCTGTTTCTTCATTTATGTCTGAAACCTTTCTTGGATCTACATTAAAAATATTCGCTTTTTCTAATTCATTACTTGTAATATTTGGAAACGCACTAGCTGGTGGAACAACATTGTCTGCGTAAGATAATAATGGTGCTACAGTACCCGAACCATGACTTGCGCGGGCCGGAGGCTTACCGAATAAAGCAAATTCTAGTAACTCAAGTAATTCTTGACCTTCTCCACTATCCCATTCATTTGTTTCAGTTATTTTTTTTAATTCATTTATTGTTGAACTGTCGAATGACATATATATATATATAATATATATATATATTTAATTTTTTGGTATGTTTACCTCTTTTACTAAATTCATTTTACTTTTTTTCTTATCTACATCTTCATAAATTTTTTGCTGTAATTTTAAATATTCTTCTTTTTCACTATCAGTCCAATTTGGATGATCTTTTTCCCATTTCTCTACTAGAGTTAAATATTTATGTTGCATTTTTACTTCTCCTTTCTCTAGTAATTTATCTACCTTATCCTCTTCTTTTTCCCAATCATTATCACTCTTAATACATAATTTCTTTCTTTTTAAATCATAACAATGAATAGGTCTTTTATAAACACCTAATTCATGAATTTTACTACAAATTGCATTTGATATACTTGTTGTAATATTACTGTCTTTTAGAGTTTTTAAATCGTTCACTTCCAATTCAATTGATTTTACAAAATCTGTCCAATCAATTGCATCTTTACAGTCCTCATTTAAAAATATATTCAGGTTAAATTGTGTATTATTATTGTTGTTTCCTACTTTTGGAACCAATTCTGATATTACATCTGACTGTTTTTTCATTTGTTTAAGTGCCTCTCCCATCATTTTTACTAAATCTGTTTTATTTAAACTTTCTAAATCACTAACGTTATCTAACTTATGTATAGTTTCTGTTTTATTTTCTTCATCCGTTACACTTGTTGTGCATTTTTTTTCATGATACCACAGTCCCGTTCTTGACTTATATTCTTTGCCACATCCTCTACATACATGCTGTTGCGATTTTTTGCTACTTTTTTGTTCAATTTGTTCAATTTTACTGTTTTTTATATGTTTACGTGTCATTTTGTGTTTATCAAAATCATACTTATTAAACGTATAATAGTCACAATATGTACAATGGTATTTTTTTGGCGATTTTTTAGCGACATTTTGTTCAATTTTGTTCATATATTCTTTAACAAGAAAATCGCTTAAGTTATTTTTTTCTATAAGTATAAAAATTTACAGTAACAATTTATTTTAGCTTTTTTTCCATTTATGACCATAATGGTCACAAGTGGAAATTACCAAAATTTTTCAGATTTTTATCAGGGTTTTGTAAAAATGGACAATTATATTTGTCCATTTTCTATTTTTTCATTTTCAAATTATAAAATATAGATTATATCTCCTTACTGAATTTACTTTTTAAATAGACATTTCTTATTTTTATTATTGTTTATGTAAGAGAATATCACTGTATTACTCTAATAAATTTCCTTGTGTAAAGGGGGAATATAAATCTTTTATTGTTGATGAATTATTATTTAAAATAGTACCATTACTACATAAGTTATTTGTATAATTGTTATAATTACAGTATAAAAATGAAGCCACTAAAAGGATAATTTTAACTAAACCATCATACATTTATATATACTCTTATATACTTTAAAACTATTTGCTAAACTATTATAATGAGAAGACAAAGCCTAAATATACTGTTAAATTATATTATTATTTCACAAGGTTATATTAATAATCCGCCTTTTATAAAAAAACCATTAATAACTAAATCTGCATCTATGAATAAAATTATTACCTACACAACTAATAACGAAAATATAGTCACCAATTCATCATTACAAATTAATCAAAGCAAAAATAATCATGTTCCCGCTTATGATCTTGACCATAGATACACATTTTTTGACTGCTTTCTTGCTTTATTATTTGGAGGACAATGGAGTGCTGCATTTTTTTGGAAAGAAGTGGAAAAAAAAGCAACTAGGGATTTAGTAACATTAGTTATCGGATCTTCTATTGTATATGTTTTATTTAATTCTATACAACATCATTTTGGTACAGGTGTTTAGTGATTAATGTAAATGACCAGTCTAAACCATTTAAATTTAAAATTCTACCTTTATCATCTTGTAATGTAACCCTCATTCTTGTAACCGTAACAGGACCAAAATATGCTCTTTTAGCTTCTTGAATAGGTCCACTAAACTCTACGATTGGAATAGAAATATTATCTATGTTCCATTTAACAGGATTTTTAAGAGGTATTTTTGCTAAAATATCACCTGTAACAGGAGCTAATATTCTTGTAACTGATTTACTATTTCTATCATTTACAATATTATTGAATGTATTAATTTGTGCATTTGTAAGTGTTTTCATAGTAGATATTTGCTCTATTTGAAATTCATTCGTTTTAGAACCTGTTTTAACTAAATTATACTCTTGATTGTATATTGGTATATCACATACATTCTCAGGATTTGAAACACCTATTAATCTTTTACTTATTTTATTATTATTAAAATCATCTATAGCTAGCGTTACATATCTGGTACCCCATGTATCTATTAGTCCTTCTGATGTTATTTTACTATTACTATCTAGTGTATATGATGATTTTCGAAAACCTAATAACCAACCTAAGTTACTATTTATTTTCGAATTTTCTAAACCAGATGT
>Ga0181409_1001126_pt1 | contig 10350 bp, 17 predicted proteins | sample 32SPOviralmetaG_FD_130138 | JGI IMG/M metagenome (GOLD analysis project Ga0181409, IMG submission 130138) | Marine viral communities from the oligotrophic San Pedro Time Series (SPOT) site, San Pedro Channel, CA, USA - 32 SPOT_SRF_2012-05-30 | ecosystem: Environmental > Aquatic > Marine > Strait... | reverse complement strand
GATGTAAACTGTTAAGAATAATCTAGGGAATATTCTCCATGCGTCAACAGCTCTTGCCATATGAATTAGTTTTGCATATGGATTTACACCAAGGTCTTTGATAGAAGTATCTACTTCTAAATCTACAACTACCTTTTGTTTTGGTGTTGCAACCTTAATGTCTTTTATTTCTTCAGCCATTTATTTTCTCCGTTTTTCTTGTTCTCTACGCTCTTTTTCTTCTTTGAGATAGGTTACTAATAACGAAACATACACCTCCCTCTCCCAAGGTATCATATTTTCTAACTCACTTAACGAATATTTATGATGTTGCATTAAAGCAAAGTTCGTTTCAAAATAATTCGTTAAAGAATCATGTGAGAGGGCTATCCGAAAAAACTTGCTAGACCCTTTAGTGTAACCTCAGACTCAACCTCTGTCTTTGGATTTTTCACCATAACTTTATGTTCTAATCTAGGCATTGTATTGTAAAAAGTGCTTAACTTTTTCATCTGGTCAGCCGATAGATTATCAACAAATTCTTGTATTTCTTTTTCAGGTGTATCTTTTCTAAAATAGACTTTATCACCTTCATAAATTTGTTCAATACAACTAGTTATCATCTTATAAGTTTTTTGTATATTAATGTCACCTTGTAATGTATCAGAATCAACATCTTTTAATGCTGGATATCTCATAACCACACCTAATTTCCTATCTTCGTCAATTATAATGTTTGGCGAATGGTCATCATCAACAAAGACTTCGATTTTAGATAAATCAATTTCAGTTTGTGCGTATGTTTTGCCGTCATCTGGACATAAAACATTTAATTTAGTTTTTTCACCTACTGACTTTGACCGTATTTGTAAAAATACATATTCAATATCAAACATAGGATAATCCTCAGCTTGCATTTCACCGAAAGTACATGATTTAACTATCTCTTTGATGGCAGATAACATCTCTTTAGATTCACCTGATTCCATCGCCATAAGTAAAACTTTTTCCTCTTTTACAAGAAAAGGCCTAAACTTAATCGTCTTTTGTTGTGATGGCAACATCAATTCATATTTTGCCGTATTGGCAACTGGTAATGCCATAATTTACTCCTCTTTTGTTTATAATAATGGTGGAAATACTTTACCACCGGTCACAGCACCTATTGGTACTCTTTGTCTGATAACATTTACAACTTGTCTACCAGCTCGTCTTATTTCTGGTGGCAATTTGTTGATAATATTACCAATCAATCCTCTATCAGCACTAATTACAGTTGGTTTCTTAAATCCACCACCAACAGTATAACTACCTACTTGGTCTAATGTTAGATTTATCCAACTTTTAAATGCTAATGAAACTGAAATCTTTTGTATATCTCCGCTTTCTGCTTGATTATATGATACAGCACTAATTGTTTTAGGATAACACTCAAACAATTCTACACCATATGATATTCTATCTCTATCGGCATTTTCAGCAAATGACCCTAATTGATAGATACGCAAACCGCCTGTGTACTCATCATAAAAATGTACATTATTTGTACCTTGGTCAAATGCAGCCTTTTGCCACATCTCAAAGAAAGTTCTTTGTCTTAAATATTTATCACAATATACTGTCATTGTAATTTCACCACTAAAACTATGGCCTGTAACAATACTTCTTTTTGGTCCGTATGTTTTAAAATCTGTTGTATCTAGTGTACGACCAGGCATATCAATACTTTCTATAAATGCTCTTAAACCTCTTTGTACTTCACTATTAGATTGAAGTTCACCATTTTTTGTACTTCTAACTACTTCTTCCTCAAATAATATACCCTCACTACCGCCAGGACCTTGAGCAGAACCTGTATCTACACCTTTTGGTAAAATAAAATCACACATGAATCTATTTGGTCTAGCAAAGCCTTCACCTTGTGCAATAGCACCCATGACTCTACCAATAGTAGATTCAGGATTACCACCTTGTACTCTACCTAATCGTCTATCGCCCTCGACATTATCAAGTGACCTATCTCTAGGAATACCTAATCGAATATCATAATTACCTATTCGTCTGCCGCCTCTTAAAATTGCCATTATACTCTATGCCTTTTTCTATTTTTTAAATGTGCAGCTTCAACATCATCTTTACTTTGACCATAATATTCTACTGCATGACCTTTTGTACACATCAAAGAGTTAACTGACTTACCATCTAAAAATACATCACCAAGTATTCTACCAAATTTACCTGTTTCATCACCTTTGTAAGTTTTAATTGTAACTCTTTTTGATTTCTTTATTTGTTCTTGTAAAAACTTTTTAGATAGTAGACCATATTTCTTTTCTACTTTATCTCTTGTTCTACTTTCTGGTGTATCTATACCAAATAGTCTAACTCTGCTTTTGTACTTGATATCAAAACCTAAATCAAGCATTACATCTATTGTATCGCCATCAACAATCTTTGTTACTTTATCAACACGATAACTGAAATCTGTTGGGTCGCCTAGTTTTTGTTTTGCCATTAAATTTTCCTTCTACTATCAGCAAATACAGAACCAAGACTTCTTTTCTTAAAGTTGGCTACTGGTAGATATACGGCAATTGCCATTTCATCTACATCTATTCTTCTAAAACCTGTTTGACATTGTTTATACAGATATTTCTTAATTGCTGGTCTAATTAAATTTATACTTGCGACATCACCATATGACGCCAATAATTTTGTACTACTATCAAACTGACTATTACTAGCAAATTTTTGCATACGCTCTAGTAATCTAAATCTCAATGGGTATGGTAAATAATGAAAGTTTAATCCCATAAAACCACCTTTAATAGTTTCTAATGGCAAAACTAATGGAAATGTATCATAAAAAGGAAGTGTCTTTTTGTACTTCGGGTCATAAACAAAGAAGTTCATACGACCTGCACTTGGTCTGCCGTTAATACGGCCTTCTCTCATTAACTTACCTTGTGAAGTTCTATCTGCAATTAGTGAAACTGCATTACGGTACCAAGAGGTGGCTCTTTGTTGTCCACCTTGTAAGTCTTTTAAAGGGTCAAATATTGTTTTTGCCATACTACTATTTATACAGCTTTCCAATAAAAAACCCACCGATATTGCTACCGGTGGGTCAAAGGTCTAAAGCGGAGAGATTACTCTTCCTCTGCCAATTTACTGAAATAATCTAATGTATCATCATCTGAATCATCAATCTTCACATCACTTGACTTTGGTTGAGCTACTTCAGCACTTTTCACAGGTGCAGCTGATTGAGCAGGCGGGAGGTCTGCTGACTCAACTGTTTCTGCGCTTGTAGTGCCAGATATTACCCTATGAAGTTTACTTTTAAGTTCATCATAAGACTTGAAGTTATCTGGTGCCACAAAGGGTTTTAAAGGATATTGTTTCTCCCAAATAGCCTTGATGTCGCCATCTGCTTCTTTGATTTGAGAAACACCTTCAAACTCGGATTTATCGTAGTTCCAATAACCATCAACTTTTCTCAATTTAAGTTTAAAGTTTGCACCTTTCCAGAAATCAAATGGGTTGATAGGCTTTTCATCTTCAAATGCCGGTTGCATTGCTTCAGTAATCTTATCAAAAATCTTTTTACCAAATTTGAAAAGTTTTACTTGTCCTTCATTTTCAGGATGTTTTGGGTCACTTACGACAAGAATATTTGCATAGTAAGATAATTTTCTTTTTCTCTTTCTAGCAATTTCTTTATCAGAATCAACACCTGTATTCCAAAGTCTAGTATTCTCCTCAGAAACCGGGTCTTTGTTACCTAGTGTTGTTAAGCTGTTTTCAATATACCAACCGCCTTTGTCTTGGAAGGCGTGTGACCATACTCTCTGCCACGGCATATCTTCACCGTTAGAGGCAGGTAAAAATCTAATAACAGCATAGCCGTTACCAGTTTTATCCATCTCAATCTTCCAGAGTCTATCGTCTTGGTATTTGTTTTTGTTTGATTGGTCGTCTGGATTTAAATTCTGCTCCAGAGCTTTAGTAAGTTTGTCAAAGTTACTTGACGAGGTCTTTAATGTTTCGAAATCCATATTAGTTCTCCTTATTTTCGTATTTCGTATTTGTGTTACCTGTATAATCGGTATCAATATTATTTATAAGAGTTCTCACTCTGATTTACCCACTTTTTTAGACTTTCTGCTTTCGCTTTCTTGTCATAACAAGCTTTTGGTAGTTGTTTCATAATAAGATACTCTCTCATCTTTTCACATTTCGATATTATATAATCTAATAATCGTATCATAATAAAATATGCGTCTTTCGTGGGATTAGTTGGAACGCACCCACAATCTTCCGGGAAGAGTCCATCTATGAGAAAGATAGTCCCTACTCAAAACTAAACATGGTGTCTTCAGCCACTCGGCCGTAACCCTCCATGTCCATGCCTTTAGCCCTCTTAAGCTATATTCAGCCAGAAAGAATATTACATTTGCAATTGTAAAATTGTTACGCATAATATCTATTATACACTTTTTCATCAATTTGTCAAGCCTAGGACGCTAGGCGTCACCAACTTATTTTGCAATTGTGAATAGTCTATATAGAATACATTTTTACCTACAAACCGTTGCCATAACTCAATCCTTTGAGATACCTTGTCTGGACCTCTATCTGCGTTAGGATTGACCTTATAGAATTTGGTTTTAGGAAATTCTTTAATTAGATTACACCATTGTTGTTCCCAATTTACGCCTGGTGTCGGCGAGTTCTCTTTGGCAACATAATGTTTTGTACCAGCAAATAGGTTATTGACCGTATTTGTATTACTATGTAAATCATGGCCTAGTAAATAGACCTCATCTGGTTTTTCATTTGTCAATGCAATCATACCACTTGTTGGACCGGCAGCCCAACCTCTATCTTTTTTAAATTCTGTATTATCTCTATAAAAGTCTGTCAAACTGGTTGCCTTATCACCATCATGTACCCAACTAACATTACAATCTGAAAAATCTAATTCTTTTTTCATTACATCATAAGTTTCTGGTTTATTTTCATATCTTCTTATGATACTAACTTTACCAGCCATATTCATACCGTGCATTACAAATTCTGTACGGTCACCTTTTTCATTTTCATTAAACTTATCAAAATGTTTTTTTACTTTTGCTCTTTCATCCAAGTTTAAACCTGCCCACTTCATCATCTCATAATGGCCTTCTGGTACTCTAGTCCAATCTCTGAAATAACAAGGTATCTCATCAGCCACACCTGCATTATAAATTTCGTGCATAATACCATGGTCAACTGCAATCAAAACATCTGGTCTAAAACCATCTCTGTAAATGGCATTACAAGCATATATCTTACCATGTGGTCTTAAAGATTCTAAATCAAAATCTTTTCTACTACCACCGTTACCTATTAAAAATACTTTACCAGCCATATTCGTCCTCAGGATTCATTACAATACCAACCTTGTTACATTTTCATCTTTACCTGTCACACCTCTAATAAAATAATTTGCACCAATAACAATTCTATCTGTATCACTTTCGTTAGGTTCTGTACCATGTACTAAATCGCCAGGAAATAAAACCATATCATGTGTTTTAACATCAATATTCCATCTAGGCGAATTAAACAATGTCCATTCTTTTATATCATAATCTAAAAAGTGTATTTTTTCTAACATAGATTTATTTTCTAGGAAATATAATCTACCACTTTCTACTTGTTGATAATAAACAGCACTAATAAAAACACCTTTATGTTTGTGTTGTTTATGACTATGACCTTTTTTGTTTATAGAAATCCAGCTTGAGGTCATTTCTAATTTATTTCCGATACCTAAAACATTATCTCTATATTGTTCTACAGCAGCATTAAATTGTTGTTTTAAATTGGCATTTTCTGGTTCATCTAATACATAAATGTTTTTAGATGTTTGAGCTGCCGTATCATCATCATGGGCACCTCTGTATTCATATTTTGATATATCAATTTCATCAAACTTTTTACTTGTTGAGGCAACAGGATTACCCCATATTGGTAACAAATCAAAATTCAACTTATCCATAATAATAATTTACAATCCCTAATGTATAGATAGCTAATGATATAGAATTTAAAACTATCAATGCTCTATCATGCCATAACATACCAACTATCAACCAACCTACAAAACCTATATTTGCAATAAACAAGTTAATAGGAAATAACTCTACAGCGGTAAACATCATAGCAATAATTAATGTTATACTACTTGCCCATTTAATATACCATGACAAGTCACCTCTTGGTGTTACTTTTTTAAAAACTCTTGTACTATTTAACTTTGCTATTTTTTCGTCCAACTTCTCTCTTATAGGTTCTATGCTCATACAAAAACCTCTTTCATTATCATTTTACATTCTGTTTCATTATACTTCATAAATCCTTTTAACTTGGCCATCTTAAATGCGATTTTAGGCCATACAACTTTTTCAGAAATATCTTTAGACCAATTTTTACTATACGATAAAACTGAATCAAGAATGATGGCGGTTTGGATGTTAATTTTCCTTTGAAGAAGTAATCGTAACATTGTAGGATGTTGTCCATTATTAATGAGTAGAACATCATTAAACCTAGCCATATTACCCCCAATGCTATCATAGAGTACGCCACAATCGCTTCGAAAGTGATAACTAACACTTTCTTTATACTTTCTATACTCCAAATAGTTGTCTTTGCCATCATTTTCTAATAAACTCTTTACCCATTTTTTATCATCTTTTGCGAAATTAGCCACAAAGAAATCAAGTATTTCATCTTCATTATATTGTGTGCTAAGTTTGTGAAAAAAATACCTATCATTCCTAGATGTAAATGTATCCAATTTTGCATTGATTTTGCCGTCATACTTATTATAATCATATGTAGTCGAAGTAAAATGTAGCTTAACGGCCAAGTAAGTTTTATATACTGAAAATCCATCATGCCTTGTCATTTAATTTGTATTCAAAGTTTTGTGTTTCATCATTTATATGTATCTGTTTTGCACCATTACTAATATGAAAATGTGTTGCCATTGGTGTAAGTGGTGATAAAGTTATCAATCTACCAAAATTTAGTCTTTCTGCATATTCTTTTAATTTAATAATTATCTCTCTGCCTGCACCTCTTTTCCTAGACCATACAGTATATGCTACAATTATTTCGCCTCGCTGACCGTCTTGATTAGCGGCCTGACTCATATAGTCCATTTCTCTTACAGTAAATGGCACTTCAGGACACATAGCAACACAAACAATAGCCTCAATTTCATCATTATATTTTAGGCCAAATATTTTTCTGCCGTGCATAATACGAAAACCAAGGGTCAGCTCAGGTCTTACAGGATCCTCTGATACATCAATGTCATCAAGTTCGACAAGTTCAGTACCTTTGACCCACTTAAAAAAATCTTCTATTTTATTTTTATATTTTTTCATCTAGTAAACACTTTGCACTTATAGGAAAATGGTCAAGTAAATGCCTTGCCATTTGTGTAGTTATCATTCTTGTTTCTTCTTGCGAATCTGGTTTGTTTCTTAAATTACAAACACGAGCAAAGGCCATCAATGAACCAGTCCAATACCACTCTGTCATCATATTTTGAGGTAGTACCATTCTTGCCATTTCAGGAGCAATGCCTTCTTTAATCATTTTTTCATATGTATTCTTAGCCTCATCTACCAAAGGCATAATATCAAATTCATGTTCTAGCTCACTTGAACCTTGTTTTTTATTGTCTGGTTTACCACGCCACATAAATGGCACATAAAATTCTGGTTCGTAATCTACATATCTTCTACTTACTTCATTCCAAACTAAACCAACTTGGTGTTTTACCAATTGTCTTGCAACAAAGATAGGTGCTTTAATTAAAAACTGCAATGTAGTATGACCAAATGGTGACCAATGGTCATGGTCAGCTAGATATTTAATTAACTTCTCATCTCCTTGGTCTATTAATTCTTTTCTTTTTGAAAATGATACACGAGCTGCATTTACAACTGATAAATCACTACCCATTTTGTCAACTAATTGTATGTTCATATCGGCAACTTTCCTTGTGGTGCTGAGCTACTATTCTTTAGTAACTTTAGTTGGATTGCGTCTGCTTTGATTTTTTCTTTTAGGGATTTAGACACCATACTACCTACAGTACCAGGGTCTAGGTCATTCTCTTTACAAAATTCCAAGATTGCGTCCATAAGACTACATCTTTTTTCTTTTGCTAACTTCTCAATTTTTAAACTAAATTCTTTGCTATTCATGTAATCATTATACCATATTAAAATTAAAAGTCAAGCGTGAGTTTATTCTGTTACGAGGAAAACTCACAAAACCCTAAGCAGTTATTAAGCTGCTAATGCAAAGTTATTATCGTTTGCGTTTAATTAGCATTTAAGGTTGCCACCTATTAATCTCTTACAATTTTCTCAACACCTGTCGAAACCTATATCAGCCCCATCAAAACTACATGAAAATTGTCTGTGTTAATCTTTTCATGTAGTTATGGTGGAGCTGGAGGGAATCGCACCCTCGTCCAGCGTGTTTACCATAATTGTCGTCAACGACTAATTCTTATGTCCTGACACCAGGAAAACTTAAACCAAATGCTCTATATAACATACAACTTTCTAAACCTGACGGAGCTGTAATTACTGACATTGCTTCTGTTCTTTCTTTATTAACAAAATAACTTACCATGTAAACAGGCATACCATTAGGGTCTGCGTTTTCGTGGCCAAATGACAATGATTGTAACTCATAATTATGGTCTGTCAAATAGTCGTTTACAATTTCTGTAGGACCACAAACAACTGGTATTTGTGACCATCCTAAACCATACTCGTCTATAGATTTATGTTCCGCAATTGCTGTACTAGAAAATACAAGTGTAGCAATTACAAATAATGTTTTTAACATTGCTTTTGTCCTTTATTATGACTAAACTTTATCTTTGTTTAGTTCTTCATAATATTTATAAAAGCCTTGTATCTGTTTCTTTAGAGGTTCGATATAATCTTTAGTTTCTTTGATATAAGTTTGAGCATTACCGTCTTCACAGGCAATAAGGATAACAATTTGTTCTATGGGTTTCCCGAATAGCTCTTCATACATAATAGCATAGGCAGTACATTGCATAAAGTAATTTTGTACCCAAGCTTCTTGCTTAAACTTATTAGAGGTCTTAAAATCAATTACAGATAATTTACCATTATACTCTGCGACACAATCGACCTGACCAGCAAGTGTTAATTGTTTACTGTACATAATGTTTTCAAGCAAATGTACATTATCAATTTGGTCTACATATGGTTTAATCAATCTGAATAAACCGATAGGCAATACTGCCGACTCTGACGGTGTTTCTGATTTAATATATTGTTCTATAAGGTTGTGTGTTGCCTTACCACGAGCAGCTGCTCTTCGCATTTCATAATTAGCAACATCTTCGCCAATTGATTCACGCCACTTTTTAATACCGTCACCAGTATTATATCCTAATATTGTGGTTACTGAAGGATAATTATGACCATCTACATCATAAAACCTCATACCATCTATACGCTTACCTTTTGTTTTTGGAAGTACACTCTTATCCAGGTCTACAAATTTAAATGTCATAATATTCTCCTTTTGTCATTTTTACTATTATATAATCAATCTATCTATTTGTCAAGCCTTATTTGTAATTAGCTGACAATATAATTCTTTTATCTGGTATTTTCTTGGAAAGTGTATAATGTTCTAAATAACTTCTAAACATTAACAACCTACCCTCTACTGGTGGATAACTACAATCATTATAAGTCCAATCATTCAATCTATCTTGTGTGTTCCAATCATCATTGACCGTTAAGTTCATAGGATTCATCATGTCGGTAACTGGATTTTTAAATCTAGTGCCCTCATCTTCTATATTGGATTTTAGAAAAAAGTTTATACTTACAACTGAACCAGTATGAGCATGAGCTGGATTAGATTCACCCTCTGGATAATCTATTGACCAACTTTCAAAACATTTTGGGTACTGATTGTGAAAATTGTGTTTTCTATAAAAAAGTTTAACTTGTGAATCAATCCAATCTGATAATTTTTCAAATTTTTTATCATCATGCCAATTATGATATGACCTACCATTGTCATCATAATTCATAGTTATATTTTGATAAAGTATCAAAGGCCAAATGTCCTTTTTTACTTCTTCAAAAAAAGGACAATCTGACCATGCAATTATTGTTGGAAACCATTCATCATAATTCATTATATACCCTTTTTACAATACAAATCGTTTATAAAATCTCTCTCCGACTTAAACGGTTCTGTTTCTCAGCTAATCATTGACAAGGCTAATTCAGTAGTTTCATC
>Ga0181409_1001122_pt1 | contig 10373 bp, 29 predicted proteins | sample 32SPOviralmetaG_FD_130138 | JGI IMG/M metagenome (GOLD analysis project Ga0181409, IMG submission 130138) | Marine viral communities from the oligotrophic San Pedro Time Series (SPOT) site, San Pedro Channel, CA, USA - 32 SPOT_SRF_2012-05-30 | ecosystem: Environmental > Aquatic > Marine > Strait... | reverse complement strand
TCCATTTTATTCTCCATTTTTTGTTATTATTTTACCTCTAAAAGAATCAAGCCATTTACAATGTTCTTTCCACCAAGAAAGATTAGGTTTTTCTTTAGGTTTAGTTTCTTTTTTTTTGACAACAGTTTGTTTTTTAATTTGTTTTGGCATGTCTAGTAGCTATTTTTTCTATTAATGAGGCAAGGGTATCTTCATCTTCCATAGTAGCAACTACTCTTAAAAAATGATCTATGTGCATATCTCCAAATCTAATATTGGCTTTTTTAGAATGTGAATATCTTGTTTTATTTAAAAATTCTAAAGTATCACAACGAACTGCTCGTTTATCTATAATACCTTGTATTCTTACTATTTGATCTAAAGTCATATATCTCCTTGTTTTGTTATTGTTCTGTTATAAACTATTTTTTTTAAAATGTAAAACTTAAATTACATTATCTTTTATTAATTCTGCTCCATTACGAGTATCCTCCTTTTTTTCTATTGGTAATTGTAAGTTAAAATCATTTAATGATTTATCAAGTAATTCTTTATTAACATTATCTTGGGTATATCTTAAACTTAAATCCCTAGTGTATTCGCTTGTTTTGAATAAAATATTAGAACATATCTTATAAAGTAAAACAAGTTTATCAAAATGCGTTTTGTCAATATTATGGCTTTCTGGGTTTTTATCTATTCTATTTAATAATAGTTTTGTATCTTCGATAGCAGAATTACTCCATTCATCTCCATCAATTTTATTAACAACCTTTAACAATGTACTTTTTAATAATTGTAAATCGTTAGATAATTCATTTTTAGACATATTATCTTTTATCCTGTAATTTTTTCATTAGTCTTCCTATCTCGTTATCTTTTTCTAAAATATTAAAAGTATTTTGATCATTGAGTATATCTTGGTCTTTTTTTATTTTTTCTATTTCTTGTTGTAGATTTGCTACCTCTAATCTTAACTGTCCATTTAATTTTTGATGATCATCTTCTAAAGTTTGAAGACTTTTTACTTTTTCATATAAAGCAACTTTTTCAGCTTTAAGAGTATCTATTTGTTTTGTTAAGTCCAAGTTTCCTCTATCGTCCATTCTATGCTTTACTTCACTTTCGTAAGTCATATCTTCGCCATGTTCCTTATGAGATTTGTATGTTCGTTTATCACTCATAAGGGTTGTATAGCATAATTTATCTTAATATAGAATACCCATAATCATTCATACATTTTGTTATAAAACCTTTTTTATCAGGCAATATAGCCAATTTACCAGTATTTTGATCAAAGATATAATTACATGCTTGTAAATCTTTCCAATAACCACCAGCAATATTATTGCCATCAAACTTATCTCTTGATGTTTCAGGATTAATTAAAGGTTTATAGGTAGAACAATTTGATAAAATTATACTTACTATAAATAAAAGCATTATTTTTTTCATATTGCACTCCCAGGCATTATACCTTGTTTAAGATGTTTAAGTGTTTCTATACAAGTTTCATTACCACCAGTTTCTGTATATTCTTCTGGGTTTTCAGCAGTATAAAATTTTAACTTAACAACCTCATGTATTGCTTCGCCAAAATCTTTAAAAAATTGGTTAGCAACTTCTTGGTGGTCTTTACCAGTTAAGGTCTTACTTCTATTTGTAAGAGTTACCTCTAGTATTATTTGCATTGTTTTCTCCTTTTTTAGTTATTTTTACTTTATACATTGTATAAAGATTAACATTTGACTTAATAGGTTTCCCTTTTTTAATTAAATCAAAAATATTAATTTTTTTTTTCATCATTATAAGTCCATTCTTCTCTTAACATAGGGTGTTTATCTTCTTCTTTAATTTCAATTTCAGCAACAGTTTCCATAGGTTGTTCAAACAAACAACTCATATCAGCTTGATCTTGATAAGCATAAATAAATATATCACTTACCATAATTTTTAATGCTTTAGCTATAAGTAACAATCTATAAGATGAAACACCATTAGCACCTTTTTCATACTTTTGTATTTGTTGGAAAGTTACATTAACTTGTTTAGCAAGTTTGGTTTGTGTCATTATAGGTGGGCTTTTCTTATTAGGATTATTATAATTAACTCTATAATGAAATATCGCTTGACCTATTCTTTTATTGTGTTCTATCTCTGTCAGCATCTTTTTTCTCCTTTTTTTGTTTTTTTTTAGTTAGTTTATCAACTTCTTTTTTTAGTTTAACCAAAGTAAGTTTTGGTTTTATATGTATTTTATTATTAACTTCAAGAAAATGTTTTTCAATTTCTGATGACGACATAATAAAATGTGCATTTAATAGATTTATAGATTCTTTTAGTTCCATAATAATCTTTTGATGTTCTTCAATAGCTTGAAAGTATTCTTGAACTACTGCCAATAAATTGGTTATTTCATATTTAACTCTAACTGCTTGGGCATTTTCATTATCTCTATTTTTACCTTTGGAAGCTAGAACTAATATTAATAAAATTACTAATGCAACTACTATATATTCCATTACTTTGCTTTCTTTGTTTGTATGTGTGGCTCTAAATACATTTTAACTTGATTAGGCAAACTTCTTTTATTTTTATCAGCTTGTTTTTTCAAGTCATCAAACCATTCAACATCTACTGGTATTTGTAGCATCTTTATCTTACTGGTTTTAGTTTTTGATTTATCCATTTCTCTCCTTTTTTGTTTTTTGTGGGATTATTATATTAAAAAATAATAAAAGTAAATAGTAAATATTAAAGATAAGTGGAACTAACACAGTCAGGAGATAGCTAGAATTAGCTAATCTGTTGAACTGCTGGGGCATTACTGCTGACCAATTCCACTCATCAAGAATAAGGGGATTGATCGCCCTTGTAAATTTTGAATACACTATATCGTTTTGATTTGCAAGTAAATAGTTCATTAATCCTTTTGTTTAATATCTTTTGTGTTTATTGTTTTATTAATTAAGTGTTTTTTTTTATTGGTATAAATACAATTCACTATCGTGTTTGGGTGTTTATTAATTAAAGTCTTTAACATTTTTTTATAAGACATAGCTTCAATAGTTTCTTGTTCTTTATCAATAGGTGTTATTTTATATTCGTATCTCATTTATACATCAGTTCAATAAACTCAATTATTGCTACTGCTCCCAGTTCTACTGCTAAAATAGTATGATAAATATGCCATACTATATCTCTTCTTTTTTTTCTCATAATAATATTGCTCCTATAATAAAACCTAAACCGAACATAATCTTATGTGGGTGGTCAATCCATAAAATTTCAAGTTTAAATCTTAAATCATTTATAAAGTTCATCATTTTAATATTCTTCCTTTACATCATAACTATCATCTTCATCATCATCAGGAAAACATTCTTCCTTAATAATTCTTCCAACTTCTTTGGTATCTTTATAACCGCCATAGTCTTTAGCATAATGATTGATAACATCATCTCCATTGTGTTTGCATTCGTGTTCTTCACAAACTCTAGTATCATTACATTCAAGATATTTTTCAAATGCTTCATCTCTATCATTAGCAACAACTCTCGTCTTGATAGTTATTACCCTTTCTTCTTCTATCTCAAATATTTTTTTACCAATATCTTTATCAGTTAAACTAAATTCACTCATTGTTTATCTCCTATTACTTCCCATCTAAAATCTTTAGTTTCATCACTACCTTTAGCAACTACTTCTTCAACTTTAGTTGATTCATCTTCTGGATTGCTTTCAGTTTCTTTATATAACTTACAATCATATCTAGGACTTTGGTTTTGATTTTCTGCGATATAAATTGCATCTTCTTTAGTTTCATTTTGAATTAAATAAGTTTCTGTCTTAACAACAGTATAACTTAATGTGACCATATAATTACTTTTTGACATTATTAACCACCATTCTTAATTGATATTCTTTTTTTTCTTTTATAAACTTTTCCACATTAGAAGCTAAACTAATTTTTGGTTTAGTTTGTAGAATAGGCTTAGCAACCTTAGGTAATAGAGAAAGTTCTCCAGCACCCATAAATCCAAACATTGATCTGCCCTTGAAGGTATCAGAAAAAAGTTTGTATATGTTTATGTCTTTAGCTTTCATTTTATCTCCTTTGTTTTAGTTATGAGAATAATATAGCTGTTTTTCAATGAAAGTAAATAGCTAATAATAAAAAGTAATATAAGAACGAAATATGAACATTTGAGCTATAAAACTTAATAAAAATTAATATATTTTATTATTTACAAGTATTATAAAATAGTGCATAAATAGTCATTAACTAAATAAGGAGAATAAAATGAAAACAATAACTATAACACTTAACAAAGAACAAGAAGAAATATTACTTGCTAGAATAGATAAAAATTTAGGGGGTCTTCATACAAAAGATCAAACTTATCTTGGTAAGAAATATAAAAATCCAAATGAAGATACTAAGAAAAGTATTTTTAGAGCTAAAAAGTGTTGGGCTAAAATTGTTAGAGAAAATGAAATCGCTGATGGTTTTATAAAACAAATACAAGAACAATTAAATAATAAACCTGACCTATATAATAAAAAAGTTTCTGACATTTTAAATAAAGAAGTGACTGATGAAAATGTTGAAGAAATTTATAAAAGAGGTGGATTATATAATGACTAAAAAAACTATTGAAAAGCAAGTAAGGTATGTAAGACAAATAAATATATCTGAACTAGATAGAGATAATATTGAACCGATTTGTTATCTAAATGTTTTTGAAGATTTAGGTACACATCAATTATTTGGTTGGAAAGAATATGATTATATGCGAACCAAAGTAGGTTTAAAATCTAATGAGTGGCAGTTTAGAGATAAGATGTGGGTTGCTTTTGTGCCTAAACCAGAAGAAATTTATAATTATGGACAACCAATAACAGTAGTACAAAGGTTGAAAAAAATATGAATATAAATAATCACAAACTAAAAAAATTAAGCAATATATCTTATTATCTTTATTTTTTATTTAACGAAAATAAATTAGTTTATATAGGGCAAACTAATAATATAAACAAAAGGTTGGTAGATCATAAGAGAAAAGATAATTCATATACTGGAACAAATAGAAAAGTATTTGACAGGTATTATGCTATCTCTAGCTTGTGTGATAAAATAACTAAAAAATGGGAAAAAATACTTATAAAAAAATTAAAACCTAAATATAATATAGGTCACGATAAAGACGCAAAGTATAAAAAAAAATGGGTTAAAAAAAAATGGTCAGATAAAAAAATAAAAGAATTTAAAAATTTTTATTTAAACAATATTAATATGATTTGTAATAGTAAGCAGGGTTATTATAAATTAATAAAAAAGAGCAAAGACATTTAGTCAAGGTGGTATTCTATGCAGAATGAATTTGATTTTAAAACTCATCAAACTAAGCATATAATGTTTAAAATAAATATACAATTAAAATGATTACGAAAAAACAAAGATCACTGATTATGTCTAAAATAAAGGCAAAAAACACTCAACCAGAGGTATATGTTGAAAAGTTCTTAAGGTCTAAAAGAATAAAATTTACAAAACAAGCTAAGCTACCTGGCAAGCCTGATTTCTTTATTAAATCACTTAAAAGAGTTATATTTGTAAATGGCTGCTTCTGGCACATGCACAAATGCAACAAGTTCAGAATGCCTAAAAGCAATGTTTCATTCTGGAAGAAAAAGCTCAACAGAAATGTTGAGAGAGATAAACACAACTGCAACCGGTTAAGAAACTCAGGTCTCAAGGTTCTTAATGTCTGGGAATGCAAACTTGAAAGGATAAGACTGTATGCAAAATAGTTTTGATTTTAAGGACAAGTATCCATATAGAGCTGGACACAGGAATGTTGATACTTCAATTAAGGCAGCGGAAAAGACAAACAAGAATCTAAAGCGAATATGTAAGATAGTTTTAGTTGAACTAGGCAAGGCATATCCTAAAGGCTTGACAGGTTCCGAGATAGCTAAGAATGCCAATAGAAGTCTTTTTTCAATCAGGCCTAGAACAACAGAGCTGAAGCATCAAGGTCTCATAATAGATACTGAAAAAAGAAGAAAAAATGAATACGATAATACCGAAATAATTTATAAGTTAAGAGCTTTAGAGGTATTGAAAGACTTTGACATTGACATTGATAAATCCTATTAGAAGTAGAAAACACTTGATGTTTGTGGCAAGCAAGCCATGTTTGATCTGTGGACGAGATGACGTTCAGGCAGCTCATGTAAGATATTCCGGTGCAGGAATGGGAATGAAGCCTTGTGATATTTTTACAACACCACTGTGTCTTGATCACCACAGAGAACAGCATTCAATGAATGAAAAAATGTTCTGGATTTTATATAAGATTAATCCTATCGCCAGAGCCATGTGTTTTGCTCTTGAATCTCCTGACAAAAAGGTTAGAGAGAGAGTGTATGAAAACTTCAAGGAAGATAAATTCAAAAAGTTTTTTGAACTATAAATTATGTCTGTTGATTCTCATTTTTGTCATAATTCAAACAACTTCAGGAAAGGATATTGTTGTAAAAAATGATATACCAAAGTTTGTTTATAATGATTCTAAAGAGTTTGTTGATGCAATCAATAATTGTGCTGATTGGCTTGAAAAAGATATGATAAAAAATGAAATAGTTCCACGTGAAATAATTATAGCTCAATCTGTTATTGAAAGTGATTATGGTAAAAGCAGGTTTTCAAAAGTGGCTAACAATCTATTTGGGGTCAGGACTTATGACCTAAATAAGCCACATATTAAGCCACTTAACAGTCCAGAAAGCAATTTTGGTCTAAAAAAATATGAAACAAAATGTGATTCAGTTAAGGATTACATAAAAACACTTAACAAAGGCTTTGCTTTTAGTGAATTTAGGCAAGTAAGGCAAAAAATGATTGAAAATGATAATATTGATATATTTATTTTAGTTGAAACCTTAAAAAATTATGCTGCAAACCCTAATTATGTTAATTTGATTAAAAAAACAATAAAATCATACCATGAAAGAATATCAGCTACAAATAGCTATAATTAATTACTTAAAATCTAGAAAACTTGAAAAATTTAGATTTTTTCACGTACCTAATCAAGGAATAAGATCAGTTAAGTATAAATCACTTTTGAGTAAAATGGGTTTAAAGGCAGGTTGTCCTGACTTGATACTTGAATTTAAGGGCGGAAGAATAGTTTATATTGAAATAAAGGCAAAAAAAGGCAGCTTATCAAAATTACAAAAAATATGGCAAAACGTTAGCAAAACGTTAGAAACACCTTATTACATATTGAAAGGAGATTATTTAGATGTACGAAAGTCGCTAAACGATATAATTACAAAACATTACTAACAAAAAAAGGAGATAACATGAAAGAAGAAGTAAGCAAATTTCACGCTTTGCAATTATTCACAGATACTTTTATAGCTGAAATTGTTCATTTAGATAATCACTCAGTTGGAATATATATTAGACTTCTGTGTTTTAGTTGGACTAAAAATGCTGCTGGTTTAACAAAAAATCAGGCTTATAAAATATGTCAATGCAAAACCGACGATTGCAACAACAAAGTTGATTCAATTTTAACAGAATTTTTTAAAATAACATCTAAAAATAACAAAGAACAGGTTGTATATCAGAACAAGAGATTGGTTAAGGAACATGAGTATTTAATCAACAAATACAAGAAGAAATCAGCTTCAGGATTAAAGGGTGCTGAGGTAAGATGGGATAAAAATTCTAGTGCTAATGGCAAAGGCATAGCTCCTATACCTAATCCTATTCCTATACCTAAAATAAATATTAATGATCAATTTGACAGTTTTTGGAAGTTAATAAAATCTAAGAAAGGCTCAAGGTTTCTTGCGCTGCAAAGATTTGAAAAATATTGTGTTGAACTTGATGTAAAAGACTTGGCCTTGAAATATAACAGATATTCAGATTCAATTAAGGACAAGCAGTTTCAAAAACATGTTTCAACCTGGATTAATCAGAGGTGCTTTGAAGATGAAGATGAGAGAAAAGAATCTTTTACAATAGAAAAACCTTTAACGTTTGAACATGAGGGCAGGAAACTCAGAAAGAGAGGTGAGACAGGTTTTTATTATGACCTTATAGATGATGATGGAAATAGATTCAAAAAACACAAATGGAAAGATGAACCTATCATAGCTGACTGAATATTTGTTTTTGCAATTCTAAAGCAATATTTTTTATCATCAATGGCGGAACGGACATTCCACAAATATATTTTGAATCCATACCTGAAAAATTATAGTCATCAGGAAAACTCTGAAGTCTTGAAATTTGTCTAGAGCTCAGCTTAACCGGCATATCATAATGGTATATAGAACCGCCTGATGTAATAGTGTTTACAGGAAGATTAGGGTGAATCTTAAAGTTAGAAAAGTATGAACCTGAATCCCAAAGTTTCATTGCTGCATCAGAAAAATTTTTGCCTGGTCTTGTATTAACCCATAACTGATATTGTTTAGTTGATTTATTAAGTTGTTTATTAGAATTGGGAATATCAGATATAGCTTCCTTAGTTGTTATAATTTGATTCTTAAAAGACATCTTAAGTTCTTTGTTGTTAATTTTATCAAAAATATCTTTTCTAATACCTATAAAGAAAACACGCTGCCTAGCTTGTGGCACTTGCATATATTTGGAGTTTAAAAGAAAAACCTGTACGTGATAGCCAATATCTTTATATTTGTGTATTATTTTTCTTGCGTAATTTTTTGCTTTAGACATTATTAAACCTTTTACGTTTTCAGCTAAAATAACTTTCGGCTTAATCTTATTAGCAAAATCTAGGAAGTGAAAAAATAAATCATCAAGTCTTTGTTTTTTTTGGCCTTCTCTGAATTTTTTTTCTTTACCCCAAAAATCCTCTCTCTTAGTTGAAGCTGTACTAAATACCGAGCATGGTGGTGAACCGTCTAATATATCTATATCGTATAGTTCATTATCAATTTCTTTTTCTATTAAATCTCTTATATCGCTTTGATAAAATATTTTAGGATTATGATTGATTTTATATATATTTGCCATTTTAGGATCGATTTCATTGCCGCCTAAGGAAGTGTATCCTGCTAATTTATAACCCATTGTTGAACCACCTCCACAACAGAAACAAGAGAATACCTTTAAATTATTTTTTTTAATTGATGGTATATCTGTAAGATTCCACTTAATCAAACTCATAGCCACAACTTGGACATTTATTTTTAGCTTTTAAATCAGAATCAGTTATTTCTGTATCTTCAATATCATCATCAATCTTAGGTGCCTTATTAAGTAAATTATGAAGTTCATCAGGATCAAATCCTGTATTCAGAAGTTCATAATCATTTTTAAGTATTTCATCAAGTTCAATTTGTAATTTGTCTAAATCCCAATAGTTATCTTGCGCAAGTTTATTATCGGCTATCCTATAAGCCTTAGCCTTGATTTGAGATAAATCAGCTACTTGAACAGGTATTTTATTTAATCCTAATTTTTTAGCAGCCTCGTATCTTGTATGGCCTACTATGATTACATTTTTTTTATCAACTACTATGGGTTGTTGAAATCCAAACTCTTTTATGCTAGAAGCAACTTTATCAACATTTAAGTTTTTTCTTGGATTATTGACGTATGGAATTATTTTATCAATATCAACTTCTTCTATTTTCATTAAGGTTTTTTAACAGAATATGAAAAAGAATCAATCAGAAAAACCATTGATAGTTCCTCAAAAAAGACATGAACTAACTTCACAAGGTAAGAAATATACGACTGTTGTGATGGTTAATGTAAGGGAATGCGGTTTAGATTATATGTTTCACAGGCATTTAATTAATGATTATCAGCATAAGGCAGGAATCACTTTTAGGAAAATATTTGAGGGAAGTGCTATTGGTGGAATGAAAGGCAGGGATTACAGTCAATTTATAGATTCATCTAACAAAGATAAAGTTTCCTATTCAGCATTAGGTTATATATCGCAATTAAGGGATATTCATATTGTATTAGGAAACAAAGGTTTCTCAATAGCTTGTTATATATGTGGAGAAGATTATTCGTTAAAACAAACAAGATTGCTTTTAAACATAGCAGAAAGATATATGGGTAGTAGATTAAGAGAAGTTCTTGACGATCTTGCTATTCATTTTGGTTATTATAAAAAAAAATTTTATTGATTTATGCGTACAGGTATGATAAGGGATACCGAATAATTGCGAGAGTTGGCAATAAAAAAAACCCCACCAACAAATTAATGATGATGGGGTTATAAAGGTTTTGATTAACTTGCTTTTTTCAGTTTTTTAGGTTGTTTACTTTCTAAAAACCAAACTGCTTTAGATGAATAAGAAGCGACTTTCCAAAATAAATTTGAGTCATT
>Ga0181409_1001119_pt1 | contig 10375 bp, 9 predicted proteins | sample 32SPOviralmetaG_FD_130138 | JGI IMG/M metagenome (GOLD analysis project Ga0181409, IMG submission 130138) | Marine viral communities from the oligotrophic San Pedro Time Series (SPOT) site, San Pedro Channel, CA, USA - 32 SPOT_SRF_2012-05-30 | ecosystem: Environmental > Aquatic > Marine > Strait... | reverse complement strand
GGAGAAAATTTAATTAGTATAGTTTCTACAAATGGAAACACAGAACAATTTGCAACAATAAATAAAGTAGCATAATATGAAAGCAGTAAACAACGAAGGTGTAATAACATTTTATCAATCAGTACCAAATTCATTTAGGTCATCAACTGGACTACATTTAAACGTAAAGGAATGGTCTAACCAAGATATGAAAGACAATGGTCTTTTTGATGTAATAATAGATGATAATTATGATTCAAGAATACACGATTTAGGTGAGATATATTTCGATAGTGCTGCTTCAGTATTTAGAAAAGACAAATCAAACAAAACTTGGGAAAAGTCATTAAGCGAATTAAAAGAGCAATCAATAAGCAACTTTAAAGCACAAATAGGAAGTGAACTTTCAAAAACCGATTGGTACATTATTAGAAAAGCTGATAATGGAACAGAAGTGCCACAAGAGATAGCTGATGCAAGAGAAGATTTAAGAGAATTATCTGATACAACTGAAACTGAAATCAATGCTTTAAGTGCAAAAGGTGCAGTTATTACATTTGATTTCCCAACAATTTAATAAATGGGTTTAAATAAAAGATTAATTGGTGCAGGTGCTGTTGGAAGTGGTGCAGTAACTCCAAGTGAAAACTTTAAGGTAGTTGCATACACAGGCGATGGAAATTCAACTCAATCTATTACAGGTCTTGGATTTAAACCTGACTTTGTGTGGATTAAAACAAGAACTTATGCTTGGTCTCATACTGTTATGGATAGTACTCGTGGAATAAACTCTATTCTTGGAAGTGATGGCACAAGCCCAGAATCAACATATTCATCATCTTGGAGAGGGTTATATGGACAATTAGATTCATTTGATTCAGATGGATTTACAGTTAGAAAAGGAACAAATGCAGCTGGTTCTAATTTTAACCACAGTAATACTCAATACGTAGCTTGGTGTTGGAAAGCAAACGGAGGAACTACAAGCAGTAATTCAGATGGAAGTGTTACAAGTACAGTACAAGCAAATCAAGATGCAGGATTCTCAATAGTTAAATATACTGGAAGTGGTAGTGCAGGAACAATAGGACACGGACTTTCAGCTAAATGTGATTTAGTAATAATTAAAACAAGAGATAGTGTAAATAATTGGATAGTACAATTGCCACAATTAGGAGATAATGCAAGAATGTTACTTGATGGCACTTCTGGAAAATCTGATGATTCTACAACTGCACAAGCAGGAAATGCTACAGTGTTTGGTATAGGGGCTGATAATTCAGTAGCAAAATCAAGTGATAATTTTATTGCCTACTGTTTTCATTCAGTTGATGGCTTTTCAAAGATTGGTTCATACACAGGTAATGGAGTATCTGGAGGAGGACCAATTATAGAAACAGGATTTGAACCTGCTTTTGTGATGATAAAAAACACAAATACATCTAATTATGGTTGGTATATGTTTGATAATAAAAGAAATCCTGGTCAAGAAAAAAGATTAATATTAAGAGCGGATACAAGTGGTGCTGAATATGATGGTGGATATTATTTAGAGTTTTTATCTAATGGATTTAGAATAAACACAAATTCAGGTCCTGTAAATTTAAACAATGGTACATTTATCTATATGGCATTTGCTGCTGATCCTGACACAGAAGCACCAACACTTGCAGATAGTTTTAATGTAAAAACTTATACTGGTAATGGTGGAACACAAAGTATTACAGGATTAGGATTTTCGCCATCTTTTGTTTGGATTAAAGGTAGAGATTTAAATTTTAATCACGTCATATACGATTCAACAAGAGGTACTGGCAAATATATTTTACCAAATACAACTGGTGCTGAAGGAACAATAGCCAATGGATTAACTTCATTTGATTCAGATGGGTTTACAGTAGGAAGCGAATCAGGTCATAATTATAATAATTCAAAATTTGTAGCTTGGACTTGGAAAGCTGATGATAACGAACCGACAATTAATGATAATGGTAGCATAAATTCACTTGTTAGTGCAAATGCTAATGCAGGTTTTTCAATCATTAAATATGATGGAACACAAGCAGCAGGGGCTACAGTTGGTCACGGTCTTTCAGCAGCACCTAATATGATAATTGTTAAAAGATTAGATTATGCAGAAGATTGGGTAGTATATCACTCATCATTAGGTAATACAAAAACATTAAACTTAAACACAGATGATGCTGAAGTAACTGATGCTGCATTTAATAACACAACCCCTTCAAGCACGGTATTTACTTTAAGTAATTGTGCTTCAGGTTCTTGTATTAATTCTAATAGTGGTACTTACATAGCTTACTGTTTCCACGATGTTACATCGTATCAAAAGTTTGGAAGTTATGCAGGTAATGGAACTTCGCAATCAATTAATGTTGGTTTTCAACCTGATTTTGTAATGCTTCGAAAATATACAAGCGGTCAGGATTGGATGATTTTTGATAGTGTAAGAGATGGAAATCCAAAAAGAAAAAGATTAGAAGCTAACAATTCAGATGCAGAAGTTGATGAAACTACTAATATAAATTTTACAAGTACTGGATTTGAATTTACATCAGGTTATTATAATGATAGTGGACAAAGTTCTATATACTGGGCAATAAAAATGAACCCAACACTATATCCAGTCGCAGGTAATATGTCATTCCTTGTTATTGCTGGTGGAGGTGGTGGTTGTACTAATTCCATTGGTGGTGGTGGAGGTGCAGGAGGACTTCGTACATCTTATGGTCCTACTTCAGGTGGTGGTTCAAGTTCTGAAAGCGATATAACTTTAGCAGCAGGAACTTATACAATTACAATTGGTGCAGGTGGAGTTACTCAAACAAATGGTGGTAATTCATCAATAGCTGCATCAGGATTAACAACTATAACATCTTTAGGTGGTGGAGGTGGTAAAGATACATATGGAAATGGTTTAGATGGTGGTTCTGGTGGTGGTTCAGGACATAATTCAACAACAACAAGTTCAGGAACGGCAAATCAAGGATTTGGTGGTAGTATTGGAAATGCACCAACTCAACCTGCTAATGGTGGTGGAGGTGGAGGTGCTTCTGAAGCAGGAGGTACAGATGGTGCAGGATATGGTGGAGATGGATTAGCAGTCGAAATAACAGGTTCTTCTGTTACATATGCAGGAGGTGGTGGAGGTTCAAGAAATGACTCTACAGTTACTCCAGGTGGTGATGGAGGTGGTGGTGGAGGTGCTACACAAGGCATACCATCAAGAGGAATAGACGGAACGGCTAACACAGGAGGTGGTGGTGGTGCAGGAGGTGGAGGTACGCCAACTGATGGAGGTGTTGGAGGTTCAGGAGTTGTAATTTTAAGATTACTTACATCTGAATATTCAAGTTCTGTAACAGGTTCACCAACAGTAACAACAGATGGAGATTTTACAATAATAAAATACACAGGAAGTGGAACTTATGTACACTCATAAATAAATAGATATGGCACATTTTGCACAAATAGATGAAAATAATATAGTAACACAGGTAATTGTCATACACAATAACGAATTATTAGTTGATGGTGAAGAATCAGAAACTAAAGGAATTGATTTTTGTGAATCTATTTATGGACATAGAGATTGGGTACAAACATCTTATAATGGAACTATTAGACATAATTTTGCAGGAGTAGGTTATACTTGGGATAATGATAATGATGCTTTTTATACACCACAACCTTTTGCAAGTTGGTCATTAAATGAAAATTATATATGGGAAGCACCAGTTCCTTATCCTGAAGATGATAATATTTATGATTGGAATGAAGAAAACCAAGAGTGGAAAATAGTTGAACTTACAATAGAATAATGTTATGAATGGATTTGAACCAACAGTATTAGGAGTAGTTACAATAATAATGACAATATCAGAAATAAATTCAGTACTTCAAGGACTTCTAATAATAGCAACTTTGGTTTATACAATAATTAAGATCGTACAATTATTACAAAAACAAAAACAAAATTAAGATGGCAAGATTATTCGAATATTTAGCACAAAAGATAAGAAATTTCAATGGTTGGTTTGCAACTGGTTGGAATAATATCGTTAGAAAATTATTAATCAAAAATTAATTATATTTGTAGTATAAAAATTATAAGTTATGGCTTCAACAATTTTCAATGGTACTAACCTTTTAATCAAAATCGCTGATGATGCAGGTTCGCCAGCGACTATTGGGCATACTACATCGTGTTCAATTTCATTTACAAACGATATGGCAGCTGCCACTACAAAAGATTCAGCAGGATTTTCAGAATCAATCGCAGGATTAAGATCTGCAGAAATATCTTTTGATGGTTTAGTTGATTATACTGATGCTAATGGTGGTAAAGAAATTGCACACAAGCTACTTACAAAACAAAAAATAGATTGGACATTTGGAACTGCTGCTACTGGCGACACTATTTACAGTGGTGAGGGTTTTATGTCAAGTTGTGAAATAAGTGGTGCAATGGAAGAAGCAGTTACTTATTCAGGAACAATCACAGTTACTGGTGCAATTACTGAATCTACAAACTAACACTTGATTTTTAATGTGTAATTGTTATATTTGTTATTGTAAACTATTTTAAATGACAAAACAAAGAGGTTATTACACTCTTAAAATCGGAGGAAAGAATCGTACACTTCACTTTAGTATGAACTTTTGGGCAACCTTTACGGATATGCTTGGTGTTTCTCTTGATGAAATTGGAGGTATTTTTGAAAAAGGTGTTTCACTTAAAGCTATCATCACGATAGTATATGCAGGTATTTTAACTTACGATCAAGAAAACAAAAAAGAAATTGACTATGATAATTTCGATGTTGGTAATTGGCTTGAAGATATTACTTCTGAGGATATTGAAAAGATTATCAAAGCAATGACAGAATCTCGAATCTTAGGTAATGATTTAAATGCAGGTTTAAATAGGAATCCACAAACTGATTCAAAAAAAAAATAACCGATAAAACTTCTTGGGAGGATATAACCGATTTCTACATTGGTTATTGTGGTATTAATCCGAATGACTTTTGGACAAATACATTTAAGGAAAACAAACTTATGTCGGAATCCTATGTAATCCAAATAAATGCACTTTGGGAACAACATCGTTTTGTAGCGACAATGATTCACAATGTTAATGTTGGTAAGAAATCTGATATGATAAAACCCCACCAACTCTTTGAATTACCACAAGACAACATAAAGAGAAATACGGCTAAAACATCAAGAGAAGATTTTGAAAAGTATCAAGAACTCATTAATAGTAAGTTGAATAAAAAATAGTTATTTTTGTACTATGGCAAATCAAGATTTTAGGTTATTATTCGAGTTTATTGCTAAAACTGCACAGTTTAATGTTAATATTGATAAAGCAAGGGGTAAAATTGATAAGTTTAGCCAACAAGCTACAAGGACAGGTAAAATGTTGTCCACGAGATTATCACTTCCTTTACTTGCAGTTGGTACTTTAGCCGTTAGACAAGCTGCAAAGTTTGAAAGATTACAAGTTACATTAAACACTTTAACAGGATCAGCAGAGGAGGGTGCAAAAGCATTTGAAAGATTGGTTCAATTTAGTGCAGAAACACCACTGCAATTAGAGGAACTAACAAGAGTGAACAATATGTTAATGGGATTTGGGCAGACATCTGATGATGCTTTTAAATCGCTTAAAATGTTGGGTGATGTTGCAGCAGTTTCAGGTGGTAATCTGACAGGTATAGCCGTAGCATTTGGTCAAGCTGCTGCAGAGGGTAGGGTAATGACAAGGGATTTAAGGCAGTTTATAAACAATGGTGTGCCAATTCTTGATATACTTGCAGAGTCAATGGGAGTTGCAAGGGGTGAAATAATGGAGATGGCTTCAGAGGGTAAAATATCTTTTAAAATTTTACAAGATGGTTTTAAATTTGCAACAGGCGAGGGTGGTCGTTTTAACAATGGTTTAAAGATACTTTCACAAACTTTAGAGGGATTGTTCAGTACATTAAAAGATAATGTAAATATTGCACTTGCAGAACTTGGTCAAGAAATTGCAGATACACTTAATTTAAAAGAAGGTATTCCTGCTTTATCTAAAAAGATTGGAGAATTAGTAAAAAGGTTTAAGAATTTAGATGATGATACACAAAAATTTATAATTAACGCTTCTTTAATGGCAGCAGCTATTCCACCTATTATAATGGTTTTAGGTTTATTAACTGCTTCTTTATCTACCATTGTAACTACAGTTATAGCATTAAACCCTTTAATTACTGCATTAATATTTGTTTTAGGAACATTATCTACTACATTTTTGACTGCAAGAGCATCAGGAATATCATTTGGAGAAACACTTAAAAATTTAGTTAAATCAAAAGGAAGTGGAGGTCTTTTTGCAGCATTACAAGCAGGTTCATTAGCTGCAAAACTTGAATTAGATGCTTTAAAAAAATCAATGGAGGGGGTAATGGGGCCTTTGCAAAAAGGACAAACAAGAAATTTACAAAATTTATTATTTCCTGGTGCAACAACTGCATCTACTTCTACTGCAACAACAACACCACCAAAATTTACAGGGCTAAGTGAGGGTGCAGCAAGTTTACATCAATCTATATTTGGTATGATTGAATCTGCAGGTGTTGGTATTAATACAGTTGTAAGACCTGCACTTGAATCTTTAAGCCCAATAATAACAACAACAACAAGTGCATTTCAAGATTTAAATACACAAGCAGTAAAACCTTTAGTTGAAGATTTTAAAACTTTTGGTGAGCAATTAATTCCACAAGTCGGTCAAGCATTAACTGATAGTTTTGCAGCAATAGCAGATGGTGAAGCACCATTAAGAAGATTAGAAACAACAATAAAAGCATTAGTAGTGAGGTTAATGGCAGCAGCTGCAGCAGCAGCAGTATTATCATTTTTTTTAGGAGGATCTGGTGGTGCAATGGGTACATTTAAAGGTTTTGGAGGATTTTTTAAAGGTTTAACAGGTCTTGTATCACCTTTCGCTGAAGGTGGTATTGTATCAGGGCCAACAAATGCTTTAATTGGAGAATATCCTGGTGCAAGATCAAACCCTGAAGTAGTTGCACCTTTAAGTAAACTTAAAAAGATGTTAGGAACAACTGGTGCAGTACAAGGGGAGTTTGTTTTAAGAGGAGAAGATTTAATAATAGCACTTGAAAGAGCAAATAAAAGTAGAAACAGAATGTTATAATGGCAGCATACGGAGTCAAATACGAAATAAAATTTTCAGATAATAGAGGGCATAAAAGGACTTTAGAAATATTAAAAAAAGACTACGAGGGTGATATATTAAGTCTTGTTGGTACTGAAACACCTGCTATTTTAAGATATTCAAGTTCTGATGATATTTATAATCCTATTATCGGATCATCTTGTATTGTAAATTTAAAAACTACTGATAACATTTCTTACGATGAATTTCAAAATTTTAATGAAAGAGATTTTAAAATTAGAATTTTAGCAGGGCAAGAAGATAATTCAATAACTTTAGATTCACCCCTATGGAATGTAGCAAACACAGATTGGGAACAAACAGATTTATTGTGGCAAAAGAGTGAGGTTTTTGAGGTTTATTGGGAAGGTTTTTTAGTTTTTGATAATTATAATGAATCAATAATTTCAAAGCCATTTGATATAAAATTAAAGGCAATAGATAATTTAGGCACACTTGATTCATATTTAGTTCCAAACGGTAACATAAATCTTAATGCAGATGGAAGTATAAAAACAACATCTTCTGACCAAAATAATTTTGATTCAGCTTTTTACTATATAAAAGAAATATTAAAATTAACTGGTTTAGATTTTGACATATTTATTCAAAATAATATTAGAAGAAAAATAAACAATGTTGTTATTGATTCTAATAAAACAATATTTCACGACATATTTATAAATGAATTTGCACTTACAGATGATTTTGTTCGTAAAAATGCAAAAAATGTTTTGAAGCAAATATTAAAACTTACAAATTCAAGAATATATCAAGCTAATGCTTCTTGGTATATTGTATCAAATAGTAATTATTATGACAGAACTGTTATTGCAGGAGTAGGTAGCAATACAACAAATAAGAGTAATACAAGCCCATTAGTAACAACTAACAGTCCATCTAATATAACCGAAACAAGTGTTACATTAAGTGGTACTGTAACAAACGATAGAGGTTTACCAATTAACACAAGAGGATTTTATTTTGGTGAAAGCAACCAATATTCAAATAATTTAAGAATTGAATCAACTGAAACCACATCAACATTTACATTAAATCAAAGTAATTTAATAGCAGGTAGGCAATATTTTGTTACTGCATTTGCCACAAACAGTTTATTTGATGAAGGAAGGGGTGCAACAAATTCTTTTATTGCATCAACAACAACAACCACACAAGGACAAGTACAAACAAAAGCTACTGTTGTAACAGTTGAACCCACAAATAATCAAATATTTGATGATAAAATGACATTGACAGGTAGAGTTGAAGATATTGGTTCATCAAATGTCACACAAGTTGGTTTTTACTTTGGAACAAATAGTTTTAATTACACACAAAATAGAAGAATACCACAAACAGTTAATTACACAGGAGGTACAAATCAATTTACTTTGGACACATCATCAGTAACAAGTCCTGCATTAACTCTTACACCTGGCACACAATATTACATAAATGCTTTTGCCGTTAACACTGCAGGTGAATCTGTAGGTTCACAAGTAAAAAAACGAACTCATAATATTTGGAAAGTTGTAAATGCAAGTACAAATGCAGTAAGGAATGCCGTATATGATGACACTTATTCATCAGGTACAACTATCACATTATCTGATACAGGGGCAACTTGTTATACAATAACTTCAGGTGCAACGATTGCAAGTACAAGTGGATTACCTACAATTAGTGGTGTATGTATAACAACAACCCAAGAAATAACTACTGAAGAAATTACTACTTGTTTAATAGAATCGGTATTTGGTGCAGCATCTCCTTATGCAGTTTGTTGTAATGACATCGCAGCTAAAAATGTATATATTAACGGTGCAAATTTATATAGTGATGAAACCACAAAAGTTTTTACAGATGATACTTGTTCAACATTGGTAGCAGCACAATATTTTGCAAATGATGGACAATATTACAGATATTTTAATGGCACAACTCTTGGTTCAAAAATATTATGTCCTGAATGTGATCCTGATGTAGATAATCCTGTTGCATTAATAGTAGAAAATGAAACTACAGGTCAAAGAATTAATGTTGCTTATAATAGTAATTTTGATGGTAGTGGTTCAAAAGTAAGAATTAATACTGATAATGATAATTGTTACATTGTTCAAGGTTCTATTGATTTAGGTACAACACCAACAACAACTATTGTAGGTTCTTGTGATATTGTAACAACACAACCTGCAGAAACTTGTCCTACTATGACATTTTTTGCAAATTATCAAGGTTGTGGTGATGACCAAATAGAAATATTTGGAAGAAATAAAAATGAATTACCTGATTTTGTCAAGCAAATTAGCACAGGTATTTGTTTTTTCAAAGTAGGTACAGTTTCAACTGAAGTACAAAATGACAATAATAATTTAGGTTGTTTTCCAACAAGTAAATTTCAAGAAGTAGATTTAGCAAACAATGCTTTTTTAAGTTGTGATGATTGTGAGGGTGTTACAACAACTCAACTTCCATCAACAACAACTTCCACAACTGCTGCACCTACAATATTTTACAGAAAATATTTAGGGTTAAACACAGATTGTTCGCAAGATGATATTATCATTGAGGTTTCTAATCAAACAAATAGTTTTCCTGCAGTAATATCAGATGGAGTTGTATGTTATTCAAGTCATTCAAATGGTGGTGCTGGAGTAGATGGTGATGTTGATGAATATTTAAATTTTGCAGATTGTAATACTTGTCAGTTATATTTAGCAACTACAACAACACCTGCACCTATAACAACACAAACACCTTGTACTGCAATCCAAGTTTACATTGGCAACGATGCCGTAACTGCTTGTTGTGGTGGTCGTGCCGTAACTGCTTATGTAAATGGAACAAGTTTAGCAAACTCCTCTACTATATATACGGACTTTTTATGTACTGAAATAATTGCACCAGGTAACTATATAAGACAAGCAAACACAACTTATTTTTGGAATGGATTTAGTTTAACATTAATTACTTGTCCTGCTTGTCCATAAATTATGAGATATATTTCTGCTCAACCAGGACAACTTTATTTTTGTTGGTTTATCAATTTTCCATAAATTCCACAAAACTGCCCACATATCGGCACACCAAATTTGTAATTCGTGATAATCTTTATCTTTTTTTTTCTTTTTGTTATTTAATTTAAAAACT
>Ga0181409_1001117_pt1 | contig 10378 bp, 13 predicted proteins | sample 32SPOviralmetaG_FD_130138 | JGI IMG/M metagenome (GOLD analysis project Ga0181409, IMG submission 130138) | Marine viral communities from the oligotrophic San Pedro Time Series (SPOT) site, San Pedro Channel, CA, USA - 32 SPOT_SRF_2012-05-30 | ecosystem: Environmental > Aquatic > Marine > Strait... | reverse complement strand
TGTTGGAGTCACTAGTTGCAAATCTTAAGTTCCCATTATTCGTTGTATTAAAAATAATACCATCACTACCAGATGAACCTAGCTGAACGCCTCCAATTGTGGCTGTACCATTTGTAACCGTGAGATTTCCATTAACATCTATAGCACTATTAAAATCCCAATTACCATCTGTTCCTAGAGAAGCCTTTGTTACACCACCTTGTTTAAAATTTATAGCTTTAGATGCTGCTGCTCCTACCGTAGTTTCACCATCTGCTAATTGCGTTAAACATGTATTATTTACATTGTCGTCAAGATTATTATTCCTTAATTGAAATTCAGTTGTAGTTCCAGTAATTTTTAATTCACCTATAATAGCTTCATCGGCTGATATTTTTCCAGCTACTGCTAATCGTTTTGTTCTAATTTTAGATCCTTGATATGGGACTACTGTCATTATTATAATAAAATAATATAATTTTTTTTACTAAATTAAAACATTGACAGTTTAGAAATATCTTGAGAATGTGTTGGAACGATAACGGGTAAATTTGCAGCTTGCCTGAATACTGACGATGTGTTACGACCTACGCCCTCTGTGACTGGTCTTACAATTGATTTTTCTTTAGCTGGTCTTCCTACCTTTGTTTTTAAATCATTTTTACAATTGATAACCCGTCGTGATGTATCGATGCCTAAAGCAGCATTCATCATTTTCGGTTTATAATCAGTGACATTGTCATAAAATGCTAAAAGAGGGTCACGAGAGAGAAGGTTGGCACGAGAGAATTGAACTGTAGGCATAAAATCTATCATTGGAACTTCGCTATTTCCAGTTAATCCTGAATAGAGGCTTGGTATAATCATTATTTATAATATGTTTATAAAAAAATATTATAAATTTATTAATTAATCTACTGATCTACTTGTATCTGTAAACCCGAACCTATTTTGAGAGTGCTAGTAATTTCAGCAAAAATAGTTACATCTTTGTTCGCAAATGCATCTATGTTGTAAATGCCATTAAGAGCAATACCACGCGTATTTAACCCACTGATTAACCGTAGACGCTCCGAGTTAGGTAAGTTTAATCTTACACAGAAGACAGCGTAGTTAGCCTCCATTGTCGCTAAATAATGTTCGTTATCACATTTTTCAACAGACTGTTTGGTAATCTGTGACATCTGTGCAAAACTGGCTTTGAACTGGGGGACTAATGCACCATTTAGCTGCAGCTGATACTGATTGGCAGCAGCATTTTTATCAAAGTTGAATGCGGCGGGAATGTATTTTTCACCACGATATTTGGGAGCGGCGAATGTGCCTGCAGCCACACCAGCGTTGGTCTCATAACCAGTCACGGCAACAGCACCATTTGCTACTGTATGATTCAACTGATGATGAACTAACCATAAACGGTCTAATGACTGCGAAGCAACCGAGAACCGCATATTGGCGTTTGAGTCACGGAAAGAAACATACTGTTTGAAGGGTAATTCAAGGAAACCTACTTTGCCCATTATTTGCGAAACCATAGCATCGTAAGTGCCGTCCGCCATTCCTATAGTTTCAATAGTGGCATGAATGTTTGTTAATTGATAGACCGGAGCGGCATCCGCATTAGCAGCAATAAAGTTAGCGGTAGTGTCGCTATTGTTAGCATCAACGCAGACCGTGTTGGGAGCTAGGTAGATGCTGACTACACATTCTGGTAAAAGTGATAGATCTAAGATTTGTGGTTCAACACTTCCTAAAAATCCTTCCCAGTATGAAACACAGTACGGGGCGGCTGCTTCTAGGTTTGCAGCAATTGCTACTCCTTGATAGGGTACATCGCGGACGACATCGGGGTGCGATAAGACTGGGTCGCCATGAGAACCCATGACAGCATCTTTTGCGTGGCGTAAAACATTGTAGTAATTGTTACCAGCAGCAACTTGAACACCACCGAAGGTAACTTCTACACGCTCAATTAACGAGTCAATTTTGTTGGGAAGGCGACCATGAGCATCAGCAGCTGTGATTGCGGCATTGAAGTGTAAAGCAAATGTGCGTAAATTGACTAAACTATTAGCAGGTAAAGTTATGCGTATGATATTATTGGCAGAAGCAGTGTTTGAACCTTGTGGTTCTAATTTGAAAGTGTTTGTGCTGAATCCAGAGAGGCGATCAAGTAAATACGCTAGTTGCGGCGAAAACGACATATTTATAATTATACAAAATATAATAAATTTACAATAGGAATTATTTAAAAATAAAATTAATTAATTCCTAAATTAATCATTTCTAATATCCAAAGGATCGTATTTATTATAAAATTTATCAAAACGGGCGGGGTGTTCTGGTTGAAACGGTTTGCTAAAAGATGGCGTAATATCTCTATTTTGAATTATGTCACACCTTAAAACACAAGTGAAAGATAAATTGCCTTTCTTGTTTTGATCAACAATTTGGGGTAATGGCTGATTATGCGAATTTGTTAATCTTAATTTAATTCCTTGTAAATGATTCTGTTTTACATCAATGAAATACTCATTATTGTTAGGTGAATCAAACTGCACAAACTCTTGAGAGGCTATTGTAAATCTGCCTAAAATATCACTAGGATGAGCGTCTGTTATCGGGCTTGTTACTCTTCCTAAACTAGATGTCTCTAAATTTGAGTTACCTAAATTTGTTCTTAAATAAACAAACTGCTCGGTCTGTAATTGACAAGGGAATGGAAAATTTATAGTAAGTTCATTATTTACAATTGCTTCTACAGCAGCTTCATCTTCCACTTGATTAAAAACACCTGCTATTGGATTTACTACTAGATTTTCATCATGTCCTTTTTTGTTTCCTAAAAGCGAAGCATTGTCATTTAACGCCCCATTTGCTGTATCAGGGGAGAGAACAAATACATTGCCTAGTGCATGACCTACTGGTAAATCAATTTTTATATTAAGTCGTTTTTCAGGCGTAACACTATCGGTGGCGCTATTACCGTCTGTAACATTGCTAAGATTAATCGGCTGGGCTATTAATCTGGATATTATCAGTTTTTGTACTGCCGAAGATAAACTAGCACGATCGTCATAATCTGCAGCTGGTATTACTTCAAGAGTATCAGATAGAACAGCTCCTGCATTACTAACAACTACTAGCCTAAATATATTGTTATTTTGATTTACATTTGTAAAGTTCTTAAACATGCTAAAGTTTTGAACAGTTAATCTTATATGTTGATTTTTACCTGCGTCAATATTCACCCTGCTTAAATTTAACTCATAATCATCAGCCGTGCAAGAGCCTGTGTGTCGTCCTCTGTCTGTATCAACGAAAATATTGAATGATTTCACCACCTTATTCATAATATATTAATAAACATTTTATTTATTTGGTTTTGTCTCTTTCCTAAAATTTTCCCATTTTTTATTTTCAATTATATCTTTCATTTCTTCAGCTGGAGTATTTTCAACACAATCATAAGCCATCGCTATATAAAATTCTGGAATATGTGGATATAATTTTGCCGCTTCTCTCACAGTCATTTCTTTTTTTGCTAAATCAAATTTTGAATAATTGAACGGATTGCTTGGTTCGGCTCTTTTAAATTCTTCGGATAAAGTAGTCATTATATTAATGTATTATTTTATTTTTGCTAAAATATCTTATAGTCTATAAGCCACCGATGGAGGTGCAGATCCCAACGCCTGTCCCCCGTCATCTCGTGGAGCGGGCGGCGGATTTAATAATGATCCAAACCCTGCCCTAGCTGCCATTGTTCTTGCTCTTTCTGCCGCTTGTTGAAAAGCGGTAGGGCGGAACATGCCGGCCCGCACCTCTCTTGCCTCTCTTTCAAGGTTAAGTCCATATCTTGGATTATCCTGACGCTCACGGAATGCGTCGTCGGGGGAATCGGCCGCTGGTGATACGACTGAATCAACATCTGACAAGTCATCAACGGTTACACCCTCGTCCGGATCATCATCATCATCATCATCATCATCATCATCATCATCATCTTCTGTTGGTGGATCTGTTAAAACTGGTCTGCGTTGGGCAGTGGGGACGGGGCGAATATTTACTCCTCTGGCTAAAAGCTGTTGCCTTCTCAATTGACGAGATAAATCCGCCGCTGTTATTTGTGGTATAGCATTATTTGGAAAAACTACGGGCGGTTGCTTCTTTGACCTATCTATAAATTGATCTATGCTTTCTTTAAACTGATCTTGAGATAATTTTAAATTTTTATACATCATATTGGCGTTTTGTGGAAACGAGACCCTTCCGCCGCCTATAGCTGCTAAATGTGGTGCGTTTAATGGAATAGATTGCATTTCGCTACATCTTGACAATACTTGGGCATCTGACAAATAACCTTGTCGGCTCATTATAATATACTAAATTATTAAAAAAATAAATAATAATTTAGTTTATTTCATTAGCTTTTGTAATTTTTTAACAAGATCTAAAGGCAATACTACCTCGCCCTTGTGGGCTTTTATAGCGCCTGTCTTCTTTACCGTTCCCCCTTTTTTCATAGATGGACCTGCGTCTTTAGATTTACCTGTTTCATCATTTTTTTCTTTCGGGCAAGTGGGGGCTGTTTTTTGGCTTGGTGGTCTAGTCGCTCTTTTTTTTCCAGGATCTTCATTGTCATCTGGTGTTTCTTCTCTTTTTGGAATTTTATTTCCAGTTATTTTACTACTTTTATTACTTCTCTCCATTTTTATATTATTTGTTTATTTTATTTTTTACATTCACATTTTAATTCATCAAACATAATTATTTCATTTAAATTTTTTCTAAATGTTTTAGTTTTGCATTTAGGATTGAAATCTATTGTTAAGTTTCCGTGTTTCTCATTTGTTGCATACTGATATGCTTTTTCAAATAATTGTTCATCTACTACATTTGCTAATTCTTCTTTTATAGATTTCATCTGTTGTTCGTGTTTATTTTTAAATAAAGTTAATAAAGATAAATTTTCTCTTAGTGTCCTGCTTATACCCGATTGCATTTTATAACTTTGTGTTAATATCATAACCGCTAATCCACATGCAGACCGATTGGAATGATTTTCTTGCAGCGGTGCGATATGTCGATTCAATGTCGCTATACGAGTAAGCCCTGAACTTTGTAATATGGCAGGAGAACCAAGTACATCATCTAAAATTAATAAACTTTTAGGAGGTTCTTCTTTACCATATTTCCATTTAGGTGGCTCGTCAAAAAAACTAAATTCTTCAAATTCAATTAGGTCTTCGTCTTGCATTGGTGTTTTTTGTTTTATTTTTTTTTGATAGTCTTTATAACGCTCTTTTTTGGCTAAATACTCTTCCCATTCATCTCTGTCTTCCTCTACTCTTTTTATAACTTTCATAATTGAATCACCTGTTGGTTCATAAACTTCACTTTCATTTATATACTTTTTAAAGTAACTCTCATTGCTTTTGAAACTAGGTGTCACGATATATATAATATTAAATGTTTTATCTTTGTGTGCTTGAGCTAATATTTTACTTGTTAAATAGCTCTTGCCACTAGTCCTTTGACCAACTATATAATGCAAACACGGCTGCCTAAATGCATTTTCTGTTGTTGGATATTCATTATTTACTCCTTGACTTGGATCTTGATTATAAACATTCAATTTTTTAACTTTCATATTATATTATATAACATAATATAAAATGTGTAATTTTAATGAATTTGTTAAAGAGAACAGTGCCTTCATACTTACCTTTACAGGAATTTTAGGCAGTTGTTGCACTGGCGTTTTAGTATTTTTATTAAGAAGCAGATGCACTAAAATTGCTTGTTGTGGATTTTCATGTGAAAGAAATGTTATCCCTGCATCACAACTAACCAATGTTACCATTGAAAGAGATCCACCTCAAGCACCCACCCGAACTGTATCTTCATCTGTTCCTGTCACTGTCACTTCTACTGCTGGTGGTGGGGGAAGCTCTCCATAATATTCTTGATATAGTTCTTGAGATCTTTCATGAACTTCCTCATATTTAGGGTGACTTTCATGTATACCTCCCCCATAAGTAATGCTTTTTCCTTCTATTCTAGCAAAATCTGCGTGTGTATTTGTCTCTACGCTTGACTTAAAAAGGTCCAGCTCCTCTCTATCTGTTCCAAATAATTCTTCGTCATTTGCTTCTTGCTCTAGCAATTTTTCCATTCTTTCTAAATAGAATGATGCTTGATTTTCTGCATCAACTTCTCTATTATATTCTGTTAACGCTTCTTGTTCTTCTTGCAGTTGTACCATATTCTTCCACTCGCCGCCAATCATAACACCTTGTGAATCTCTATGAACAATAAAAAGATAATCAGTGAGGTCAACATCACGCTGAACAATATAAAAGCGACCATCTTCTCCCTGACGAGCTTCTGGCTGAAATGACATTTGTGTATATGCTTGTTGCATCAATATGGGTAGTTTCTCTGATTCTGGTAATTCAAGGAACGCCTCATGCCTTTCTCTAAATTCTTGCATTCTTTGTTCATCTAATTCTTCCTGTGTTGGTTCGTGCTCATGATGCCATAACCCCCCAAGAAAAATGGAAAGAGAAATTATTCCTCCTATTGCTGCACCAGCCGCCATTCCGGCTGGACCGAATACTGCTCCTACTTCCAGTCCCAGAACTGCTAATGTTGCTCCTGTAGCAGCTACACCGGCTGCACCTGCTGCTATTCCTGCTGTGGTTGTTCCTATCCCCTCGCTTACCGTTTCATTGACACCTAATTCAAGCAAACCTTGTGTTACATATTTTTGTGTAACATAAGCAGTGCCATAAGCTACTGCTCCGCCGACAGCCGCTGCTCCAAGAGCGCCCAAGCTAACACTTGCTCCTCCTACAGCTAATCCACCGGCGGCGGTTTCAGCGGCTTCTGTACCAACAGCAGCTCCTACCGACCGCGCCGCATTGGTTGCGGCTCTGGTGACTTGGGGAGCGTACTTCTGGGCGTATCTCTCTAATTGTAGCGCCTCTGCTGTGCTAGAAGCACCTCTTTGTAGAGCCTGTGTTGCTACTTCTGTTGTTACCCCCGATACACCTCCTTCAACAACGGCCCGCGTTGGCTCATTTAATTCAAGACCAGCATCTTCCAACTTATTCATTAATTTATTTGCTGCTAATCCTCCTGCATATCCTGTCGCTAGATTTACTGGATTTGCGGCTCTTTTAAGCGTGTTTGTATGAGAACTTTCACTGGCTTCATAAATATTTTGACTGGCTCTTTCAGCTGCTGAAAGGGCTTCGGTTTGTTTTAATATTTCGTCGTATGCTGTATTGGCTACCTCGCTTTGTTGTTGTATAGCGGCTGGTCTGTCTGGTGATTCTACAAATTCTTTTATTTCTTGTTTGGTTATGGCAGGTACTCTATCTTGTGCTTCGGGCACTTTAGGATTTTCTTCAAAATGCTGTAGCTCTGCCTCTGTAAATGGTGGCGTTGTTACCTCCATTGCCTCGCTTACCTCCGTCCAGAATTTATGATGCGTAGTATCTTTAGTCATTCTTGCTCCTTTTAGCGATTGCCCATCTTCAGTAGTATCTACTAAATTACCTTCGCTGTCAGGTTTAGAATTAAATTTATGTATATGTTCAGTATAAGTTTTTCCTTCTTCAATACTTTTTACCATTTCATCTATTGTCATTAAATCCCCCGCTTTTTGCACTTGTTTTTGAAAATTTCTTGATCTTTCTTGAGTAAAACCTGGTCTTCTTGTTGATATTTCAGAGAAGTTTTCTAATTCATGAGCTTCAATTGGATTTATTCTATCTTTATGTGGTAATATGGACTGAACATTAAAGTTGCGTTTTTTAATCCAAGCCAGTCCAACTGTCGCAAAATCTTCTGTTGTTCTAAATATATCATGTGTTGTCATTTTGTCAGCAGCAACCGACTCTTTTATTAATTTCTTACCTAAAAACGGATTAAATGTTGTTGCTTTTATATTATTTTGATTTCCCAAATGAATAGCTTTGTTTCCGCCGAGAGAATATCCTATTAGTTCTGTTACATTGTAGTTTTCTTTAGCCATAGCTAGTTGTTGTTTTGCTCTTTTAAATTGTGGGTGTTTTGTATCATGTCCACCTGCGATGAGTGCATCTGCCGTAATATCGCTTACATTTTCTATCTTTGTTCCACGATAAGCAATTTTTGCATTTCCATTTTCTTCTACTAAAACAATGCTTTCATTTGTTGATAGGCTTTCATCAATTGTTAATTTTATTTCATTTTTATCAAGATATGCTTGAGCAGTCACTATATCTTCCTCATAAACAAGCCGTGATGCTTTAACCATTCTAGCTTTGTCTATAACTTCTGGGGATATGTCTTCTAATGTTGGTTTTGGTGGGCGTCTTACAGTTGCTGCCTTACCACTAGACTGGTCGTCTCTTTTCTTTTTTTCTTCTTTTGTTTTTTTTTCTTTTTTTGGTTCAGTGTTATCTGTTGATGGTTTTTCTTTTTTTGTTTCAGGTTTATTTGTTACAACAGGTTTTTCATCTATTACAATCGGTGCTTGATCTATTACAATCGGTGCTTGATATGTTGTTGAAAGCACAGGAGAGATTGTGATTGTTGTTGATGATTTATCTGGTTTTTTTAATTTATTTGGTTTGTCACTAAATAGAATTGGTTTGCTTGATGTTATGCTTGGAGTGACTGTTTTTTTATCACTACTCTCATAAGTTCTATTTTTTGCGTTATGTGGTTTGAATTCGTTAGCTCGTGATCTATAGTTACAACCTGCTACGCTATTATATGCTAAATTTACATTATCAACATTTTTACATTCATTAAATTGATATCTTTTCGGCATTTATATAAATATAAGAAAAAATAATATTATTTTTTATGTTTTTCCCATAGGTCTTTATCTACATCTCTCGCTTTTCCACCAATGATAACTGATGCTATTCATCTTTATATTTATAAGTTAAATTTTTTTTTAAAATCTTTAATATTTTCTTTGAGAGAGGTGCTATCCCCCCATAGGAGATAATATGCTAAACTAGCCGCAGTATTTGGTGATGCTGTTTTTCCTCGTATCGCTCTTGCTCTGTACCGTTCTCTCTGTTTTTTATCACCTGTCAAAGTATAGTCGTCCATTCCTTTTGAACCAAAGTGAATCGTTTCTCCATTATTAAATGTTGCTGCCCATTTCTTTGATGCTCTTTTACTTCTCTCAACTTTTTCTAATTTTAACTTCATTTTTATAATATATAAAAATAAAATTATAAAAGTTTATTTATCTCTGCCATCTGTCCCTCCAAAATAAGCTGGGACTCCACCGAAGATGTCTTCTCATATTCGGTCATCAAGCTTTTCAGCATTTTTTTATAAAATATAAAAATATAAAAAAATTATCTCATCAAGTTGTTAAAGTGAATCATTTGCCTAGCCATAGAGTGGTGATCTATACTAGGCGGTGCTCTATGTTGTATTGGTTTTTGCTTTGCTACAGGCGGTGGCTGTGCTGGTTCTTCTTCTTTAGCTTTTTGTTTTTGTTTTGATCGTCTTTTGGGAATATAGATTATTTGCTGTTCCTCATCACTTGATTCGCTTGATGACCCGTGTAGGATTACTAATGGTTTTTTCTTTTTATCTTGCTTTTCTTTCGGTGCTTTTATTTTCACTTCTTTTTGTGGAGTTTCTTCAACAACTACATCTTCTATCTTGTCCTCTTCTTCCACTTCTATTTCCGCCTCCGCATCTAATTTTATCGTCTTATCTTTTTTTAGTTCTCTTTTTGTTTCTTGCACGGCTTTTGCTCTTAATCTTTCTTTTGCTTCATCTTTGTATTTCTTTTTAATTTTTTCAACTTCATGCTCTTTCTCCGCTTTGATTTTTGCTTTTACCTCACGGGCTTTTATACGGGCTTTTGCTAACACTTCTTTTTGGGCTTCGCTTAATTGGCGTTTTGGTTTGGCTTTTGGTGTCGGTTCGTCTATCTCTTGTTCTTGTTCTTCCTCCTCGTCACTCATTTTTAAATTACCTAAATATTATAAATTTTACAGAAACCGCTATTTTCTCTAAATTAGTATGTTTCTGGTACTGTTGGAACTATTGGAACTATTTCCTTTTTTGGAAAGATTGACTCATACCATATAATTATTTTCTTTACATGTATCATCTGTTCTAATTCTAATTTATTTCGTTTGCTGTAACCTTTTATACCTAGCACTTTACATTCATTGATTAATTCTAATTTTGTTGGCATTATTATATGAAAATATTATAATTTTTTTACTGGAACTTACATTTCCTTTTTTTGTAACTCTTCCACCAGAAATCAGGAAAACGGGAAAAAGGTTGTGTTGTCGTCTAATTCTTCTGTGACATAGATGCCATGACATTAATGTTTCTCCCCCCCCCCCCCCCTATACCTACT
>Ga0181409_1001115_pt1 | contig 10383 bp, 15 predicted proteins | sample 32SPOviralmetaG_FD_130138 | JGI IMG/M metagenome (GOLD analysis project Ga0181409, IMG submission 130138) | Marine viral communities from the oligotrophic San Pedro Time Series (SPOT) site, San Pedro Channel, CA, USA - 32 SPOT_SRF_2012-05-30 | ecosystem: Environmental > Aquatic > Marine > Strait... | reverse complement strand
TGCGGTTTCTGCTTTTCCGTGAGTATCAAGTATAGCACGATAATCTACTTCAACGAAAGCATGAGAAGATAGAGAATATAAATCCCAAGCACGACCTAAACTTTCAGTAAAAAATGCTTTAATAGGACAAGATAGAGTTTGTCCTCCAAAGGACGAAGCCATAGCCATTCTACCCTCAAGATTACTTGCTGTATCATTCGCAGCCCCGACAATATTAGAACCAAGCATATTATCTAGTAAAAGTGCTTTTTCTTTATTAGCACGAGTATATTGTGAAACTACAGACCATTCTGGAGTGCATTCCCATAGAGTATTACCTTGATATGTGATTCTGATTCTTGTATATGCGAAAGCACCCGCCATATCAACTAGGAAACAATCTTTAGCACCAGTATCATCATTAGTATCACCTTGATTAAATTTAGTTTGTAAATATAAATCTTCAAGTAATCCGAAATTAGGAAGTTGAAATTTACAGGTTTGATTACCATCAGCATTTAAGGATGTTGTAGGATTAACTATAATTTTAGATCTTGCTACAGGACAGATATTAGATTCTCCGCCAGTGGCATAATCATATACATTTTGCTTGCTGTTTCTTGCTTTAATTGTATTGTAAAGAGAAGAGTTTTGATTCGCGCGGTGGATTAATTGAGGATTAGACATTTTATACTATATATAATATTTTAATTTTATATTAATTTTTTAACTTAATATTAATTATCACTTTTTTTAGATTTTCCTACTGACTGCCCGAAACCTTGAGCAAATTGTGATGCCACATAAATCCCACCAATCAATAGTATTATATTTAATGCTTTGTTTTCTAAAAACTGAAATCCTCTCTCTACTGCTCTTAAAGGAACTTCACCTACAGGACGGATTTGATTTTCTGCTAAATTATCATCTGTTAATCCTATCCGTTGAACTTCTCTTTTTTTTTGATTGATATCTGCTTCAGGTGTAGTGTTTACTAAAGGTTCTTGAAGAAATTTTACGAATCTTGACCCTAAATCATCACTTTCTTTTAATAATTTTGTATCTTTAGTAATTAGTTCTGCTTGTAACGTAGGATCTTCACTTGACCCTAAATTATCAGGGACAGATAAATCTTGTGTGATTCTACTAACAGCATTCTCGCGTTGAATAGGATTACTTAATTTAACATTAGACATAGGATTAGGAGGAGGGGCTGGATGTTCTAAAGTATTTTCACCAGAGAATCCAGTAGGTTTTAGATCACCATAGAAATTTTTATCACCTTTTAATAATAGAACAGGAGGCATTTATATAATATAAAATATTTTATTTTTTTATTTTGTATTTATATAATTAATATGGGAGATGAAACTGATGTATTTGATTTACCATACCACGAAGGGTCAGGAAATGCTGATGTAGGACATATGACACAAGAAAGACAACTTTTAGTTAGAAATTCACAGGCACATTTAACAGACACTATTAATGAGTTTTATGATGGCGGTATGAGTTTTGTTCAGTTAGAACATAATTTAGAACAATTAGGATATTCACATGATAGGGTTACTGAAATAGCAACAGCAACACATATGGAATATCACTACAGAAATACTCATAATGGAGAACCAAGTGATTTATCACTTAATCAATTAAGTTTCTTAAATACAGGAGCGGGATTTGATATAGGAAGGACTAATATTCATACAACTATATCTGGAAGGACATATGTAGATGACTATAGAGTGCGAGATGATGCAGGGAATCCTTCAAGATTATTCTTACCAGCACCAGTACGATTAGACCCTTTAACTGGAGAACAGAGAGAAGAGTTTGATTATTTATCACAAGTCCAACAAGATATAACTATAACACCAGCATCTCTTACTGGAGAAAGAAATGATTTTTCACAATTACAACGAGAAAATGTTATGAGACTAGCAACAGCATATTTAAATAGTGACCCCGACATGAGAACAAGTGCGAGGATGGAATTTAGAAATAATGTCCAAAATATAGATGGGATAGAAAACATAGATAATATTGAAGAAGATTTATTTGAGTTATTTGTAGATATTGATGATGAATATGAATATAGACAAAATAATGATGGATTACCAAGAAATATGACTCAAGAACAACTTGATTTTTTAAGAGATAATCCTGAATTAAGATATTCAGGTCAACCTATATTACAAGATCCGGATAGTGAATTATTTTATTATTTCACAGCAGATAGAGGAAAAGTCCCATTAGTATCACCGGAACAGATACAGACATTACAAGAAAGAAATCCAACCTATAGTGATTCAGATATACAACCCACGGATGAGGACTGGACTGCTTTAAATCAAATATTAACAAGATATATTACTGGAGAATATAATGAAGGGGAGGCTTTAAATGATATTATGGAATTAACACAATATTATCCTTACTATAGATTAGCAGACCCAACAAGAGAAACATTATATAATCAATTTAGTAATACATTATTAAGAACTCAAGATGAAAGAGAATTTAGAAGTTTAAATGATGGAAGACCATCAGAACTATCAGAATTACAATATCAATATTTATTGAATCATTCTATTAGAGATGACAGAGAAGAAAGATACAACGGACAGATGATTATAGTAGATAATGAAGGGAATTTATCATATAGAATGAGTAGTGGGATTAATTTATCAGTACCAACTGATGCATATATAGAAGGTTTCATTCAACAAGGTTTATATACACCACCTATAACAATACAACCATCTGTTAGAACTGATGATGAAACTATAGATTATAGAGTAAATAGAGTCATAGCAACTATAGGTCAAGATAGATATAATGGATTATCACAAGAACAGAGAGATTTATTACTTAATGCTGTAGAGGATAAAGGTGATTTAGAAAGAATATATAATAGTTTAGGATTAGATCAGATACCAGTAGCATCACAAGTCATATTTTTAGATGAAGCAGATAGACAAAATAATCCATTACACGAACCAGGATTATCCATAGAAGAAATTAGAGAAAGAAGAAACAGACAAAGAGCATCACATCAAACAATAATAGAAGGCAATAGAGAGGGAAACTTTATAGAGCATCAATTAAATAGACATACTGGAAATCCTCCAATAGTTAGAGGACAAACTGATCCTATAGATCCTCAAACTGGAGAATCATTATCAGTACCAACTCCTCAAGATCAAGTGACTAGATATGAACAATTTTTTAATCAGAATCAATCACTTTATGAACCATTTAGAAATATGTTTAGAGATTTATTACCAGTATTTAGTGGAGCATTAGGAGGATATTTCGCTTTTTCATTAACAAGGATTAGAGAAAGAAATACTATTCAACAGATAGTAAATAATGAGAGAGAATTAATAGACACTTTATCATTTAGAATAAATAATTTAATAACTCAACAAGATGCTTCTATAGAAAATTTAGATAATCTTAGAGGTCAAGCAGATGCTCAAGTTAGAAGTGGATATGATATATTACAACAATTAAATATCCGTAGAGGTCAGTTAGCCGGCATGGAGGATGATCCAGATCTTGATGTAAATCTTCAACAATTAGTTAGAACTCAATCAGAAGCATTAACACAAAGTAATCAAGATTTAAGAATTATTAGAGAACAATTAGTAGAAGCAGAAGATATCACAAATCAAATAGGACAAGAAATAACAGATGCATCTGTTTCAAGAAGAAATATCAACAATCAATTAAATAATCTTTTAGAATTAGATTATAGTATTATATCACAAATACAACAATCCGCACCACAGATTCTTACAGGTATACAAATAGGGACAACTTTAGGTTTAGTATTATCTGGATATCTGTTTCCGACATATGTAGCAATAGAAGATGAACCATTTATCACAGCGAAAAATATAGAATATAATAAAGATAAACAAGAAATTAAACATCCTAAAATCAGTACTGATAAATATCCTAAAAAACAAGTAATATCTAAATTTAAAATGATTGAACCAAGAGAACATAAAAAAACTATCATAAAACCACCAACACAGACATTTATGCCAGTAAAAGATAATAAAGGAAAACCATTATCATATTTAGAAATACAACAATTAAAATCAACATGATCCGAAAGTGAATTAAATAATCTTAAAGGAAAATATTTATTATTCAATGATGATAATAAACCAATGATTACTAAAGAAGATAAATGTATGAGTATTGTAGGTGAAACACAGATTTTTAAAAGACCAGTTAAAATCAGATGAAGATTAAAATATAATATATATCATAAAAAAAATGCCAAGATTAATTAAATATAATACTAATGGAATAGTTGATGATATCCCAGACCAAGCACTCGCCGTGATAGAACACGCAACTTTATTTTACCTGATAGAGCAACGATTCAAGGGAGCGCAGAAATATCTTGTTTTCGCTGTAGCAGGAGCAGGATATGAGATCGCTATAGATAGAATGAAAAGATCAGATCCTCAGAAATAAATTTTATCTCTTTAAATATTATGTTTTATAGTATATATGGAAGATACTTATGAGATGAAAGATAGCAATTATCAGAAGAAAAATAAACCATTATGTATTTATTGTAGTTATAGATGTGCTGTCCCTTCTAAAAACAATGAATATTGTTCTGAATTATGTAGATTATTACATTTTTCTATCACTAAAAAAATAGATTTAGAAGATATAGGAAAATTAATAAAATTAAATAAAATAGATTTAATAAATATTATTTTAACACTAAAACAGATAAAAATATCAAGTAAAGAAATATGTGAAAGATTTGATTTAAAGTATGAACCACCTGTAGCATTCAAGATCACACCGAACACATCTGGACAGAAAATATCATTTGATTAAAGACTTACTACCGATTTTATAGTTTTCAGATTCTTTCTCATTATAATTATTTTTTTTTATAATTTGTATTTCACCATTTCAAGAAAGTAAATATTTTTTATTTTCTATATCTCAAGGATTTATGAGATAAGGTTGTAAGAGTAGTAATTAATTTATTTTATCCAGTAAATATTTTATTATCACATATTATAAAGTATATTATAGAAGGATATGAAATATCATCAAGTAGTAAGTTATTACTTAAAAATAAAATATATAGTATAGTATAGCATAATGAGTAATACCACCAGTGATGAATTTATGAACCATCTCTCAGAAGTAATCTATGGAGATGAATTTACTAAACACGATAAACAGAATATCAAGAAAAAATATCTCCCTATATTTGATATGAAAAGTAATCTTATAATTAGAGATCCACAACAATCTCACGATTTTTTACAATCATATTATGAGATGTTTAGAGAATTAAATACTCAATATGATAGAATATCACATTTTAAAAAAAAAGTTATGGATAATGATTCATTAAAAGAAAATTACGGACAATTACAGATGAGATATGATAATTTAAAAGAAGAATATAATAAATTAGAAAATTATAAAAATGAAGATGTTAAAAAAGATCCTTGTTATATTAGATTAGTACAAGAAAGAGATGGATGGAAAAATCAAGCGATTAATTTTAAAAGTAAGCATCAATCAGAAAAAGATTATGTAGAAAGTAGAAGAAAAGAATATGATAGTTATTTAGAACATAAATCAGAAATAGAGGATAAATTAGATGAAGACTTTGAAAAGAAAAAAGCATCATTTATAAGAAAGGCGAAACAAGAGAACAAGGATGAAGAATCTGTAAAAATGAAAGCATTAAAAGATGAAATAGCATCTCTAAAAAAACGACAATCTAAACTTGAGAAAAAAAATAAAGTATTAAAAAAAGATAATAAAAAATTACGGATACAAGTAGCAGAGATGAGTAGTGATGATAGCGATAGCGATAGCGATAGTGATACTGATTAATCATAATTAAACCTTTTCTTATAATTTTTAATATTTTCTCTTAAACTCTTACTATTACCCCATAATATATAGTATGATAAATATCCTGCTCTTGTTGAATCATTAGTATTTAAATCTTTTTTATGCCTTGCTCTATATCTCTTTCTTTGATCAAGACTAGCAGATGATGTATAATGAGGGAGATTTGCATCTCCGAAATGAGTTGTTTTAGTCCGTCCATTAGATTTTGTGAATATCGCCATATAATCTTTCTGTGATTTAGTTGATTTTTTTATTGTTAATTTAGTTTTCATATATATGATATAATTTATTTTTTTTTATTTTTTGATTTTAATATTGCTTTCTGTAAATTAGCTGGGAGTTTTTTCTGTTTAGCAGTTAATCCTTTTTTAGCAGAAGGTTTTTTCATAGGAGGTCTTCCTCTTTTATTTCCATATGTTCCTTTACCTTGAGGCATTTTATAATTTATATTATATAATTATTTTATCATATTTTTTAATTTAATTATTTCTTTTTTTAATTGATTTTTTTGTGATTGTTTACTTTGATTATCTGATCTCTTTTGTAATCTTGAAATCTCTTTTTGTATTTGAGATTTAGGTTTTTTTGCTTTACAAGATGAATGATATTTAATTAATCCTTGACTTATTTTTCTTTTATGTTCTGCTGATAAAGGCATTATAATATATAATTTATTTTTTTTTAAGATGTATTTTATCAATTTTATATGCTTTAGATGATTTATTTACTGAAGCATAAACTCTCGCCATCGCCCATTGCTCCGGTGATCTTACAGATGGACGAACAGATCCTGGATTAGATCTATATGCTCCTACGCCTTTATTATATATTGTTTGTAATCCAGATCTTTTATATCCAGTTAATTTAGATATTTGTGATAAACTATTTGATTGATTTAGAGGTTGTTTATATTTACGATTGAATTTTTGCTTGTAGGTCATAACCATTTATTAAATACAATAAATTAAATTTGAGATATTTTTATGTGATAATTACATATATATACTATGACTTCATCATATATAGAAGGTGATATACATACAACAATAAAATCATTGAAAGATAATAGTATTGATTTAATATATACATCACCTCCTTTCGGAATCACTTGTGCTGAATGGGATAAACCTTTAAAATGGGATATATTATTCCCTGAGATGTGGCGAGTACTAAAAGATGATGGGATCATAGTATTACACGCTTCTATGCCTTTCACATATGAACTATTAAAATATGAAAGACCTAAATATCATTATACATGGATCAAGAACAATTCAACAGGATTCTTTCAAGCGAAGCTTCAACCATTAAGAAATACAGAAGAGATATTTGTATATTATAAAAAGAGAGGAACATATAATCCGCAGATGATAGGTGATAAATTTTATAAAAAAAGATTAGTAAAGCATGGAGGACAACAGAAATATTTTGGAACAAGAAAAAATATATCACATACTCATCATTCAGATACAGAAGGTCATACAGGTAAATATCCTACTACTACATTAAATTATCCTATAAGAAAAGGTAAATGCGGAATCACAAGATCTGATGATATGATTGATTATTTTATAAATACATACTCGAACAAGAATGATACAATATTAGATATGACTTGTCACAATAATATATGCGGTGATTGTGCTAAAAGATTGAATAGGAACTATATAGGAATAGATATAAAATTAGTATTGTAATAAATTTGAGATAGTATTTAGAAATAATTCTATATATTATATTGAGTGATAATGAGTATTGAAAGATTTTATTTAATGTATAAAAGATATGAAGGTGAATTAAATGACATAAAAGAATATGAAAAAAGATTAGATATTTTCATAAAACATACATATATGAGTTATATGGGTGGTGGAGCATTGATGGATGATGATGAAAGGGATTATGTATATGATGAAAAAGAAGATAGATATTATTATAAAAGTAGAGAAGATAGTATTAAAGGGTTTATAAAAGAAGCAGAAATATCAGATGAAGAAGCATATGCGGTATTTAATAGTGTTGATTCTGTTTCTTGTTATACTTAATATCTTCTTTCACATCTTTTACAATATATTCTTCTCATCCATCTATAAGGGAGATCTATCGCTCTTCTCCCCCATCTGTTAAATGTGATAATTCTTCTGTAATAATAGCATTTTTTTTTTTATCATTATTTTTTTCAATTGTTTTAACTGCCACCGATGACATTAAAATCATCAATCTTAATTGAGGAGTTAAAGCAGATACTTCAATCTCACCAGTATCAATTAATTCTCGGATCACAGGAATAATATCATCTTTAGTATTTTCTACATTTTCAGCATATCCTTCTAAAGCATCTACACCGAAATAATCTAAACTTCTTTCGCCAGTCCTACACATCAGTAATAAACTCTCAAACACGACATTATGACTATTTTTCTGAGTGATAATAGTCATAATTAAATTCTTTTTTTCTGTTAAAGTTTTCATATTCATATCTGAATTAATATGAATATTTTCTAAATTATCTGGAAATTTCTGTTTTAATACGAATAATTGATTATATAAAGCATTTTTTTTCTCTTCATCTAGTTTTTCTTCATTTTTTTCTACTTCATTTTTTTCTTTAACTCTTTTATTTTTCTGAGCGAGTTTATTATAATGTGATTTTTCTTCATCAGTAAATTCAGAAACTTTTTTATTTAATCTTTTTTTATAATCTAAATGAGTTTCTTCAGGATCCGTCGACGGATCAGTACTGATATTATTCTCAACAGCATTAGGATTTTTTAATTCTTCAATAGTGGGAATAATTTCTTCATTATCCATTTTAATATAACAATAGAAAAAAAAAATAAAATATAAATTAATATATAAATATGCCGATTCTAAACTTCACAATACGCTCTCAAGATTTAGACTTCAACTCAGATGCTAATACATCAACAAGAATAGCACAGAAAACTATAAAATTAGAAAGAACATTTAAAATGAAACATTTAAAACTATTACATATTTATCACAATATTAATAATGTAAACATTACAGATGATGAAGGGACTAGTGATAATACAATATTATTCGCTAAAATATCATTTTTAAATGTAGATAATTCAGTATTTTATGAACATAAAAATAATCAAGTAATAGAACATGGAGGTATGATATGTTTAGGTGAAACAGTGAAAGAGAATCATCAATCAGTTTTCAAGGATTTATATAAAATGCTTCACGAAGGTAATCAACCTCTATATCTTAATCAACCATTCACAATACAATTATTTAAATTAGTGCCGAACGATCCAGCAGTAGATAATACATCAGTAGCTACATATAATTCAAGCGAATCACATTTAATTAAACCAATAAGTATCCCAGAGTTTAGAGGTCCTTTAGATGAAGCAGGACAATATATTTCATTTACATTTGAGTATAGCGAGGATTATTCTAAATAATTATTTTATATCACATATTATATGAGGACATTATATATACATCAGATATATGGATTATTTGAAGATGGAAAAAGTTATATGAATAATGAATTATTTAAAGAATCTGTAATGAAATGGATTTATATCACAACAGAAAATAATAAAAATAGAGATAGATTATTTAATTATCAATATATTTTATGGGATAAAAAAAAATGTGATAATTTAATTGATAAATATAATGAATTTAAAGAAATGTATGAAAATACAAGATTTAAAATAATGAAATGTGATATAATGAGGTTTTTAATATTATATCATATGGGAGGGATATATGCAGATATGGATATTATCCCACGAATAAATAATCTTGATTTTTTATATCACGATCCAGATGCCGTTTATGTATCTAAATATGTAAATAAAAATACAGAAAATTATGATATAGAAATATTATCTTCATTTGATAAACATAATCCTTTGTTTTATAGATTTCTGAAATATATACCATCACAGATTTTAGAAAAAAATAATATTAAAGTTTATGAAAACTGGAAAATAAGATATGTTTTTCATACAACAGGTCCTCATTCATTTAATAGATTTATAAAAAATTATGATTATCCATTAAAAATAATCCCATTAAATACATTATCATTTGAAAAAGGTATCACATTAAATAATTATGATAAAAATTTAGTACAAGAATATTTTAATATTACATTTTATAGTTTTTATAGTTTATCTTATAATGATGATATACATGCCGGTAAAGATAAAAGTTATAAAAAAAAATAAATATATAATATATATAATATAATGCCTACTCAAGCGAATTATGATCATATTAAAAATGAATTATTTGAAGCAAGAAAAAAAATAGAACAATTAGAAAAAAATATCCAACAATTAAAAGAATTAAAAAAAGTATCATTTCCACAATTTACAGAATATAGTATTGAAGAAATATCACCTGATCCTCAGTTAGTTTCACATTTAATGAAACCATTTTGTAAAAAGGATGAGAAATAACTTACAACCTATTTTATAGATTTTAGATTTAAATTTTAAT
>Ga0181409_1001110_pt1 | contig 10403 bp, 16 predicted proteins | sample 32SPOviralmetaG_FD_130138 | JGI IMG/M metagenome (GOLD analysis project Ga0181409, IMG submission 130138) | Marine viral communities from the oligotrophic San Pedro Time Series (SPOT) site, San Pedro Channel, CA, USA - 32 SPOT_SRF_2012-05-30 | ecosystem: Environmental > Aquatic > Marine > Strait... | reverse complement strand
GCAGTAGCAAGAATTAAAGAACGGTTAGTGGTAACACGGGTGTGCTTAGGCTTAACATCGGGACCACTGAGAGTCATGTTGATACAGGCGTAACCAAGTCGGGACATAATATCAAATCCGTGCTGTTACCCTTATAAGGATTTTGGTCAGGCCTTCCAATGTTGTGGCTTATAAAAACCAGTATCTCGATCGTGATACATCAATACCAAATTATCGGCCAAGGTGTATCCCTTTCGTTCCCATGCTTTTAAGAAGGAAATAGTGCATGAAGTCAAACCAGAAAGATACAAAAACAAGGTATCTAATACTTGATTTTCAAGATCATATTTGACAACATCATCGATCCACCTTTCAGCATGAGATTCCAAAGTATCGAAATCCAGAGGATCGGTAACAGTGTCTGTCCAAATATATCCTTCAACGGGTTGTGGGTGTCGATTAGCAATAAGTCCTACATGAGCGTCCATAAATAAATCAGAAGTGATCATCTTTATATAGTTGATGATGGTATTATAAGATATGCTGGATTATTTGGTTTCGTCAGTTCCAGATGAAAAAGTTAGTTCAGATCCTGTGGTTGTCGTTATTCCTATTGGGTGGATGAAAAAAATAATAAATAAATATCCTGATTCTTTCGATATCTTTATGCATAATATGTTTAGCGTTGATCAGTTTGAGGCTTTAGATATGGATCGGTTTGAATATACTGAATCACTAAATGGGAATAAGGCGACAACTGATGATATAATGGGCTGGATTAAGGCTACTAAAAAAATGATTGGGAATTGGAACCCTGAGGCTTGGGAATACATGCGAAAAAATATTCCTCCTGATGTAATGATGGGTTTTGATATGGAAATCGGTGGAACTGAGATGGGTCCAGCATTTAGAAAACTACTGAAAGAAAAGGAGTTTGAGAATGTGGATCGTTTAATCATACCGATACATCAAATAATTGACGACAATGGTAATCCATTTCCGAATAATGATATACTAAGCATGTTATCTTCACCCCATATAGATGCAGATAGAACAATAAAAATTATGGATAATAGTGGCTCTCAGAACAATGCAATTAACATTGGAATAATTTCGAATGATGCCATAGAAGATTTATTTTTAACAACTGGTTTATTACCCAAGGGATTATATCGGTTAATGAATCTCTCGGATTTAAATCTTTCATGGATGCCAAGTTCTATCAATTATCGTAAATTGAAGATATGATAGTTGCCCAAACTTGTGGAACAGAACTCGTTCCTAAGATCCACAAACGCTCCATGCGATCGGATAGCCCATCAGCCATTCCGTGAAAGTGGCCATCAACCGACTCTGGGAGTGTGGGACTGAAATCGGGCCATGACTCCAAGACGTGTTTCCAATCTTCTGTATCCCTTGGTGCGGGAGGGACGGGTAATTGACGGATAAGTCGTTCAACTCGATCCATAGACGAGTCGCTGTCGCCAATGAATCTGGACCTTTGCCCTGCTTGATTTTCTTGAGGGTTCGTTCCCAGCCTGCTCCGCCTTTCCATTCCCTGTTGCCGGGGGTTGGCCACATGGCTCCCTGTGCTAACAGAGGTGAGGACCATGAAGAGTCGTTTTCTTCCGTGTTGGAGTCCGAGATCCGACGCTGAGATTTCTGTGATAGATAACTCGAAATCCAACGATTGTAGTCGGCCACAGAAAGCAATAAATCCATCTCGTGTGGCGAGAACTTCGGGACGGAACTCCATGATAACTCGGGGTGATCCAAGTCCGACCAACAACTCTCCCAGATTGGGTGGGATGTCTTCAAGTCCCAAGTGGGCGAAGTTAGCGAGGACGAGATCCACTCGTTTAGACCACGGTATAGCATTGAAGGTGGCAAGGTCATCCCAGATAGGAACTGAAGGTAAGTGTCCCGATTCCATGTGCGAGATGAGATTGGCCACGGCATAATCCCTGTTCTCGATAATAACTTGGGGTTGGATCGCATCGCCTCGACTGAGGAACGCTCCCAAGAGGGACGCTCCAAATCCGGGATAAATAGCCAAGACATTCATACTACCCGATAAGAAGTGATTGCTATCACCTATTTGTAGTTTATTCAATTCTGGTAGCATCGACACCGATGTATTTACTCACCAGCAACAAGTTAGACAATTTGTTTTTAAGATCATCGATCGTATTACAGGTATAATAATTCCATAGAATCCATTTACCATCCTCTGTTTTACCTTTTACTTCAAACTTCATAATTTTTACCCTCCTGTATTCAAGACCCGTGATTATTGATTTTAGCCTTGGTAGACATCGCCATTTTCGTCAATTTTATCGTTTTCATAGGGTGCGGCCACTCTTCGATACAATTCCAACTTAGCACATTCCAAGACTCCGATCAAGGAATTGATTTTACTGTATCTGACTTCTCCCAACATAGCATCACACAATCTGGTAATAATATAATTAAGTTCTCCGATATTACTATAATCGATCTGATCGATAAGGTAATCTATAAATGGGTCAAGTTCTTCTCTATCTTCTGGGTGTATGTATGGCATAATTTTCACGATCCTAATGGTGCTCCGAAAGCAAGTGTTAAAATAACTATAAATGTGATCCACATGATTATATCCCATCGCCATGCAATCGGACCAAACTCTTCCAAAATCTTAGTCGGCTTCACGATTCATCCCACTCCTTAATTTCTTGAGAATTGTTTTTATCTTGAGGTTTATTTATTTGAGAATAAATGCGGTCATAAATATGTTCTTGGAACTGCTGCTCCTTGACCTTTTTATCATAAATATAGGTTAACTGTTGACCAATGGTCATTAGCCAAAGATTCATACGAATAAGATTAGCCAAAACTAAGACTACCATGATAGCCGTCATCCACTCCCAGTAATCCATACAACCTATTGTGTTCGATTACCCTTATATAGTTTTGTTAGTAATGATGAGGACAAAATTGGCAGCGTTGAACGGATAGTGATAATGATAGGCTAAATGAGTCACTGGATCTACCTTTATCCAACGTGGTGGTTCATCAAGACCATTCTGACGGTGCATCGCATAACAATCCAAATCTTCCAGAATCCATTCAATTTCATGATCGAGCGTGGTATTGTAACCAATAGGAATGGTAATAAAATAATTGTCAGCCTGATCTATGATTTGCATCAAACCTTCGAAAGCCTCGTGAGTGTTAACATCTTGGTTTCCGTATTCAGCCCTGCCAATGTGTTCCAAAGTAGAAATGCAAACCACGTTTTTTCCTGATAGATCGCACTCTTCTAATCGTCGAGGATCGGTGCCCTTTTCATCAAATGGATCGATAACAACGTCGGTATCATAACCATAGTAAGGTAACACCGCCCCTACTTCCACATAATCCTTGTGTTTTTCGATGAAATCCAACGCCAATGGAATCTCCATGCATCTTTCATTCATAATAGTGGTGTTGTAAGCATGGTTAAAATAAGTTATGCCTTCGGACTCATGGAATCCGGCTTTGCCATAAACAAAGTCTCCGAACCACTCATTGTGATTGACTTTATACAATCTAACGAAACCAAATTGCGCCAAGTAAGATTCTATTTCTGTGATTAAAGGTGTGTCATGATAAACACAATTATGCTGGCCCTCAGTAATAATATATTTGACATCATTCAACAAATGACCCATTCCTTTTAGGGCTTCTAACTCGGCTCCTTGAAGATCCATGGTTAACAAATCTATGGAATCACTTCTATTGGCTTCCCACCAATCGTCAACTCTAACTGCTTCGACCTCAATCTGTGATTGTTCTAACTCTTCGTGAGGGTATTCGTTATTAAATTGAAAAGCACTGGAGGCTCCAATATTGCCATTAGTAACAGGATAAAAAGTGAGAGTTTTGGCATGAGACCAACAAGCCTTATCAACTAAAGTTACTCGATTATTATCACCGATATTCTCTCGGCAAAGTTCGATAGCGGGTGGATTGCATTCCCAAGCCACTACATCAGCATCAAAATAATTTGAGAGATGAACGGCATCTAAACCATCCCGCGATCCAAGTTCACAAACGGTGCTAATCTGATCAGCGTTAATATGTTGTAAGAAACGAGAATAAGTCCCTTGATGAATAAGTTCTTCCATAGGATTGTAAAGAAGTTACAACCTATTTATATCTACTGCTGGGAAGAGTAGCCAGCAGAAGGGTTGTTTTGGTCTGCAAATCCAACACACTTCATCTCACGATTCTGCAAGTTATAAACTGAGAGGTAGCCCATCTTGGGTTTGTATCCCAGCATTCTCATGAAATCTGATTGACCTTGGAAGGTCGAAGAAACTACTAATGGTGTTCCTCGATACCACTCCATTTGGTGAGCATGGGTGTGTCCAGTAACCATCAGATCTGGCTTACGATTGATTACCATCTGGTCAGTCTCTTCAGGACTGAGAGCATTTCTCTCGCCCCACATCGGAGCCAAGTGTCGCTTCTTAAGCATTTCCTTCATGGCTTCGGCAGGCTTTTCATAAGTAACGTGGGCCATACGGGGAACCATGTCATCAATACCCTTACCATGGTAAGATAAGATTTCGAATGGATCGGATTCTCCACCGTGGTTTAGACTGATACGGGCAGGATTGCCCATGTGAACACAATCGGAAAACATCTTTTGAATCTCAGATTCTAAGACTGGTTGTGGTTCTGCAGGACGCACGACATCGTGATTTCCGGGTAACATAATAGGGGTGATATGATCAGGAAGTAAATCGAATTGACGGGCGCAATATTCGTATTGATCGTAAACGTCAGTGATAGAAAGGTTGTTGTCTTGGCCGGGGTATACTCCAATGCCATCGGCCATGTCGCCAGAGCAAACTAAATATTTAATATTTTTGGCTACGGTATGGTCGGAGTTTAACCAATCCATCATACGGCCCCATTCTTTGGTAAGGTGATATTTAGATCCAAAATGAACATCTGAGGTAAAGGCCACGGAAACAGGATCGAAATCATCTCCGCCTCGGTTTTGATGATTAGCAACTTCGGGATATTGAACTCGGGAAGCAATAAAGAACTCTTCACCTGCTCTCATATACCTTCCTGTGATACCAATGACATCATCAGGCAAAAGAGTATCGATCGCTGGGTGTTCTTTAGAAACGAAAACTGACATCCTGCCTGTCTTATCTTCCATCTCTAACATACGTCCGCCCGATTTAGTCCGACGAACATCACAAACTATGCCAATTAAATTGATATTTTTTTGTTTGAAGATAGCACGATTCTTTCTGATTTCTCTAATTGTGCCAACACTGTGGAACCCCCACTCATAACGAAGGATTTTAGATAACTCTTCAAAACGCTCTGAAAACAAGTTAACGATATTGGGCAAAGTTCCTGATTGCTCAGTTTCTCCAACATTCGGGGCTTTAACAATCTGATCCACATAGTCTTTGGCTTCAGCCATCCATGCTGACGAGTATTGAGACTTCGCCCCATCAGCAAAGTTAAACTTTCGATAACCCATCGGGATTCACCTTAAGGCAAAAGGTTCAATTCTTCAACGAGGTGTTCAGTGGCTTCTTCAGCCTCTTCCAAGGATTTGCATCCTGTGATAACGCACTTGCCTGAAGAAAAGACCAAGCAAACAGATTTTGGATCGTCAATACGGTAAATCAAACCGGGGAAAACCTCTGGCTCGTATTCAGTCTTGTCAAAAGGCATAGTAATGATGAGTTCACTGAGATCTAAACTGCTACCATAATTATGAGTAACGACGAGGTTTTGGATTTCAATGTCAACATCCTTTTCTTCCCACAAGTCAAATCCTGCTTCAGTTAGTTCACTGTGAACCTTGCTGAAAGCAGCGTGAATGTCAGCAACTGATTTTGCTCCTGTGGCAACAGCCTTGCCTGAACGGAAGAGAAGAACACAAACCTTAGGATCTTCAACACGGTAAGTAAGTCCGGGGAATTGTTCGGCTTCATAATCCTTATCCAAGATATCAGCAATATCATAAAGATCAAGAGTATCTGTTAATTGGGTGCTGGCTACAACGTTGACAATTTTGTTGGTCATATTTAAAGACTGTCGTAACCACCCTTATATACTTAAGCACAGACGGGACACTGTTTTAGTTCTGCTGAATACTCTGTGCCACAATGACAAAAGTTGTTACCTCTTTGTCTGGCAAGCATCTGCCTGATTTGAAGCATCTCGTGATCGACATACTCTGTCGGAATATCGGGTGTTCGATTATGCCGGGGTTTGACATCACGATCTTGATTTGACTTCTTACCCTTTGCAGGGTCTTTGCGATTCTTGCCCATTCTAAATCCACTCGTCGAAACTCTCGATAGTAACTAATCCTGCTTCGGAAAGTTGGTCCCAAAATGATTCATAGCCTGTGGCCTTGATAACAAACTTGCTAATCATACTACGGGCAATTTCAAGATCGATGGTCGGATCGGATAATTCACAAAAATCTAAAAGGTGGCGAATGGCTTGAGTGACACAAAAATTAAGTTGGGCTAATGACATCTCTTTGATGTTGGATCGAAATGCAGCACGGATAATATCCTCAGCAGTGATAGAGATACGATTGTTAGTTCCCGATTTCCAATTCTCAAAAAGCAGGGCATAGACCTTGCTCTTTTCTTCCGATACGTCAATCATAGTAATCACGATTTGTCTTTTCGACTATATGAATCTTGTTGCTTGGACCTACTTATAGTTTGCGAGAACGAAATTAAAAAAATTATTATAAGATTTTTCAATATGTGCCCTTAACTCCAATATGGCTTCAAGACCCGCTTTTTGGTGCTGGTCGATTCGATCCTGATTTGATAAAACATCTCTGATTTCATCTTCCCACCATTCTGAGGCAAGATCCATATCGCTGTCGATCTTTTCGGGAGGGGTGGTAACTTGGTATCGATAGTAATTCAACTTGGTTTCTTCAGGGTAGGCATCAATATAGATAGGTCCTTTAGGGCAAGCCGATAGCATGACGGGGTGAGAGTTAGCAAAGGTAAGGCATCCGTTAGCCATAGCCTCGTAACTAACCATACCAAAGCCTTCTTGTAAGGAGGGGTAAAGGATAGACTTACAAGAGCGATAATAATCATTCATATCATCATACCATCCTGCTACGGTTACATTATCAAACCACTTATCCATATAGTCTACCATTTGCTGATTCCCATAATTACCTCTTTTTATCAAAAACTTCTTATCTGGCATTCTACCAATTAACTTCATCATCATGAGTAGCCCCTTGTGAGGGATAGCATTTACAAATCCGAAATCATAAGGACGATCATCCCAACCATCAAGTGATTCAATAGGATCGGTGACTTCAGTATGGGCAGGAGGTATCACCATTTTCGGCTCTTTATTATAATGCTCAGTTGCAGAAACGTGATACTGCGTAGGAAATAGCATCATATCGTAATCTAAACGCCATGGCCAATCTTGCCATCCTTGATTGAGCCCTGCTGGTGGATCCCAGATCCTACCGATGTTGAGCCATTCCTTAAATTGACGTTGCTTCCCATAGTTGAAATCACTGGGTCCCAAATCTCCAAAATGGATGACTACGTCCCATTTGTCTTGCTGACTACCCTCCAATAAATAGTCATGCAATTGAGATCGATTCCAATCATAGTATTGATTACCGATCGTCAAGTCGGCCTGATGTTTCTCATAAGATAAATCAGGATGGACAATTCGAGTAATTGGATAAGTAAGTAAAGTCTTACTTTCGATAGCATCTTCAGGAAGGAAACAAACTACTTCTACATCTGCTCCCTGTGCTATTAAACGAGAAACAAAGTGATGACCTTCCAATTCTGCCCCACCTGCAAAGGGTAACCAAAGCCTGCTTACATAGAGAAACCTTATATTACTTAGCATTGTAATCATTCCTTACTTAGTATGCTAAGGTCATTTCTTACCATTTTACTTACCATTTCCCTTAGTTTTACCTTAGGTTGCCAATCTAAGATATCCTTAGCCTTACTATAATCACCTCTTAGAACATCTACTTCTGCAGGTCGATAATAACGTGGATCGATAGTAACATAAGATTCCCACTCTGCTATTCCGATAGCATCAAAAGCCAGATCTAAGAATTGTCTAATAGAATAAGTGTCTCCTGTGGCTAAGACAAAATCATCAGGTTGATCGTGTTGAAGCATCTTCCACATACCCTCGACATAATCTGGGGCATAACCCCAGTCCCTCTTGGAGTCTAAATTGCCGAGACTGATACTATCGGCTAAACCGAGATGTATTCGAGCCACGCCATCAGTTATCTTACGGGTAACGAACTCGATCCCACGTCTTTCGGACTCATGATTAAATAAGATACCAGAACAAGCAAACATATTATAAGACTCACGATAGTTCTTAGTAATCCAATAAGCATATAGTTTGGCTACCCCATAAGGTGATCGAGGATAGAATGGTGTGTTTTCGTTAGCAGGGTTCTCTACCATCTTACCATACATTTCCGAAGTGCAGGCCTGATAGAACTTAATCTTAGGATTATACTCTCTAATCGCTTCCAGCATTCTGAGACACCCTAAGGCATTAACATCACCCGTGCTTTCTGGGATGTCCCATGAAACACCTACAAAAGATTGAGCGGCTAAGTTATAGACCTCATCAGGATCGGATTTATGAAGGGCTCGAAATAAAGAGTTCTGATCAGTTAGATCGCCATCGATGAAATGAAAGTTAGCATGATTAGCAAGATGAGAAGTATTAACTCTATTGCGGTGACTGGTCCTTCTTTCTAAGCCCCAAACCTTATACCCCTTAGTTAGTAATAGGTCTGCAAGGTGAGATCCATCCATACCATTGACGCCAGTTATCAGAGCGGTCTTCATATCTGGTGATGGTAATACTACCTATTTATATGTTCTTTTGATTTATAGACATAGGTGTGGAAAACATATTATCCAAAATATCGTAAGCCTGACGATCAGTATATGTGGGGCCACTATCAAACATAATACCCATACCATCGAAAGAAACAATGCCCCTTTCCATAAATCCCGTAGCGATCCAATTCTCTCCAAAATAAGTTCCTCGTATAGACCACCAACGGTGACCTTGTATGATTTTTCCTTTATTAGAATCTAACCAAATATCCCTTTGATTATCTAACTGAAGCCTGCAATCAGTAAGTCTATTATTAGGTGAAACATTGTGTGGGCTATCGAAATCCCAGATATTTTTAATCCCTGTTGGCAGCATCCCAGTTAATTTCATATCTGGATTTAAAGCATTAGTGTGCCAATCACTCACTGGTCCACCAGTATTACTGTGTCGATTAGAATATGGAAAGTGTAATAGAAGACGCCAATCTTTTTGCCATTTTGAAAGGTTATTGGAAAGTCTGGTCTTGTCATCTGATGCTACCCATTTCTCTTTACGATCCCAGAAAGGATGGAATGAATCAATTGGCCCATCAATAGCAGGCCACTTAACAAAACGAGATCGAGACATTAAGATAACCTTATGCTTTCTACTATATGTAAGTTAGTAGTCCCTCTCGGATTTGAACCGAGGTCGGAGGAACCAGAATCCTCCATGATGGACCGCTACACTAAGGGACTTTAGGAAAGGGGGTGGGAGAACCGAGAGGACGGAAGAAAGAGGTAACGCCCTGACCGGATGAGAGGTGAACTTCTCGGTTTTGATTTTGGTAAACTCCCATGGAATTGTGGGTTCTGTTGGTGTAGTGTTGTCGCAGTAGTTTTTTGCTTACTTCTTGCTCAGGGTGAACCATTTCCTGTATATGATAGTTATTGATAGCACCCTTATATATCTTTACTCTCTGGTAATCATGGCCTTTACAGTTGGATGCTTAGAACACCATTCGTAAGTATAAGGTTGGTAACGAGAGGTCTTATATCTATGTAAGATCCCACGCTTATGCCAAAGGTTAAGAACATAGGCTGCTGAGGTAGCACCTTTAGAATTATACCATCGATATTTGTTTTTCTCAGAAACGTCAGCAGCAGTCAAACCGACGGTGGATTGATAGACGGGTAAAAGATAATGATAATCTCGCTCACCCTTACGATCGTAATTTTGCATGGCTTTGCGGCAATCAATAGAGCAAAAATGTGAGTGGGAATATTGATTATGTTGCCTAATGAGAGAGAATGGATCGGCACAGGTCTGGCAGATAACTTCTATGGCTGGCCATTTGTTGGCCTTATGGGAAAGATTTTGACGATCATACTCATGACAATAACGACTACAAAAACCTTCGTAAGAATAGTTACGACTTGACTTACCCATAGTATATGGCTTACTGCAAACGTTACACTTGTCCATAATTATAAATGGTGATACCACCTATTTATAATATTATCCATACATGAAATCGTCAGTGGGTTGAGAATCGACTT
>Ga0181409_1001109_pt1 | contig 10405 bp, 6 predicted proteins | sample 32SPOviralmetaG_FD_130138 | JGI IMG/M metagenome (GOLD analysis project Ga0181409, IMG submission 130138) | Marine viral communities from the oligotrophic San Pedro Time Series (SPOT) site, San Pedro Channel, CA, USA - 32 SPOT_SRF_2012-05-30 | ecosystem: Environmental > Aquatic > Marine > Strait... | reverse complement strand
GAAGTATAATACTACTAGAGAAAAGGAAGCATTGTTTATTAAAGAAGCAACTAAAATACTTAAAACAAAATTAAGAATGAGTAAAGCAGTTGCTGAAAAAGAAATCAGTTGGTTTATTTTACAGTGGGGATTAACTACAAATGCTGAAAATTATTCTGACGAAACAACATTAGTAAAATCAAAATCTAAAAACACTAGAAAGAAGAGTAAATAATATAGGAATATTATAATATAAAAAAAGGACATTATTAATTAAGATAATGTCCTTTTTTAGTTTTTATACAATAGGCAATATGATAAATACAGTATGAGTATTAAAACTAAAATACCGAAATGGTTTAATGAAGGACCAAATGATATTGAGTATCGCACATATAAATTAAAAAGTGCTGTTTCAAATATTAAGGCTACATTAGAATCAGGTGAATTAATTCCAGCATTGTTTGAAATAGACGATACGTTGGATTACTTATATAGATATGACGCTGTTAGAATAACACAAAATCCAAATCCAATAGATCAAATAGTAAGTGGATTTGAAATTCCAGGATTAGAGATATTTTTTCCGGAAGAAGATTTAGAAACAGACGATGTATTAGATTCTATATTGGATGAAGCTATTGATGCGTTCGAAGAACTTCATTCAATGTGCAGAGAAAGATGGAGGCTGATTGAAGAAGGAACTTCATGTGTATATGTACCAAGTAAAAAGTACTTCTTAAACGATGGTTTTGTGTTTATTAAAACACCTGATAATATGTTACATGTATATCATTTTGTAAAACCAAATAAATATTTTACTAAAGATTGGAAAAAGTTTAATATGACACATATACAGTCTGAAAAATGGTCAGAAAATATTTATTTTAGTAGAATAGAAGAATTAATATCTAAAGATCCAGATAAAATAATAATCAGAACCGATTGCAAAACAGAAACAATATTAGAAAATAACGCAATAGGTGTAATTAATCAAATGATATTTTCTATGCTACATAGAGACTACTCATTTTAACACTGATATATAAACCAAAGAAAAAAACATAATAACAACATGCCAACTGTTTCAAATCAAAACTTAATCGTAGTATTACCAGAATTAGCTAGGATAGTTAGAGGACAATCATCAAGTATTGGAATCACACTACACCAAGACCACGTAGGTAATCAACTAAACATCGGGGTAACCGATAACGTAATCGTAGATGTTTATAACGCTGAAAATCAATTAATATATTCAGTAAGTAAATCTAATGGTACCTTATTATTTGGTGCTGCAAATACTGATTTACGAGGTGCTATATCACTTGAATTTAGTGCAGAACAAACTGCTGCATTACCATTTGGAGATTTAAATTTCCATGGTGCTATTAAATGTAAAATCACAGTAGTTAGAGGAATTACACAAACACAACTACCAACATTAAAACTTGCCAACATCTATGATGCTGGTGATAAAATAGGTGATATAGTTGCAAGTAGATTCACATTACCAGGTGCTGTATATAAAGTTAAGTCTTTAAGTTCTACAGACAAACCTGCAGGAGGAGAATTAGTTGTAAATGATGAAGATCCTAATGGTGTTACTAAAATTAGAATTGCTTTAACAGACGATAAAGGATATAGAAATAATTATTTAGAGTCTATATTATTAAATAGAATCAATGTTGACGGAGTTAAAGTTTCTTTATTCTTAACTAACGTAAATAACAATAGTGAATATTCTGTATTTGAAATCAAAAGCTGGTCATATGTAGATGTATTAAATGTTAATCCTAGTAATCCAATAAACAACGATTCAAGTGATGCTATTGAATTACAAGTACAATCAGAAGGAAATTCATTTATCCCTGGATCTGATTACAAGATCGGAGTAGGTGATGAACTTGGTATATTTAGTGAATCTTATTCTTCACCTTCAGGTATTTCAATTATACCACAAGGCGCTGTAGCTATTGACGATGTTAATAGTCTTACGTTTTCAGGAGGTGCAGTTATTAATAATTTAAATGACGGAAAAGTTGAAGTTGTTTTCCCTTCAGTAACAGTTACAACTTCTGGAACATCTGGTTCTTCAGGAATTGATGGTTCTTCAGGAATTGATGGTGCTAAAGGTGATCAAGGTGATGCTGGTGTTCAAGGTGAACAAGGTATAAGAGGATTAGATGGAACTTCAGGTAAAGATGGTGAAACTGGTGGAACTGGAGCACAAGGTCAAGACGGAACTTCAGGCACTGATGGAACAAGCGGAGTTGATGGAGCGCAAGGTCTAAGAGGATTAGATGGAACTTCAGGTAAAGACGGTTTAGCTGGAACATCTGGTATTAATGGAATTAACGGTCAAGCTGGAACTTCAGGACTTGATGGTGCTAAAGGTGACGATGGAACTTCAGGTATTAACGGAGTTAATGGAGTTAATGGAGTTGACGGTGCTAAAGGTGATCAAGGTGAACAAGGTAATCAAGGACCGCAAGGACCTAAAGGAGATAAAGGTGACGCTGGAGCTAAAGGTGATATAGGTAATGCTGGAACATCTGGTATTAGTGGAACATCAGGAATTAATGGAACATCAGGAATTGATGGAACAAGCGGAGTTAATGGAGTTGACGGTGTACAAGGTCTTAAAGGTGATCAAGGTGCAAGAGGTAATGACGGAACATCAGGTAAAGATGGAGCCAATGGAGTTGATGGAAACCATGGAACTTCAGGAGTTTCAGGTTCTTCAGGAGTTGATGGAACATCAGGTAAAGATGGAATAAACGGAAACGATGGAGCTAAAGGTGACAGAGGTGATCAAGGACTTCCAGGAAATAATGGTAACGATGGAACTTCAGGAGTTAACGGAACTTCAGGAGTTAACGGAACAAGTGGAGTTGACGGTGCTAAAGGTGATCAAGGTAATATTGGTAACAATGGTGTAGACGGAACTTCAGGAATTAGTGGAACATCTGGTATTGACGGAACTTCAGGAGTTAATGGAGTTGACGGAAACGACGGAACTTCAGGTGTTGATGGAACATCAGGAATTAATGGAGCTAAAGGTGATCAAGGTGATCAAGGACCTAAAGGTGATCAAGGCGACGCTGGAGCTAATGGAGTTGACGGAAACAATGGAACTTCAGGAGTTAGTGGAACATCTGGTATTGACGGAACTTCAGGAGTTAATGGAGTTGACGGAAACGACGGAACTTCAGGACTTTCTGGAACATCAGGAATTAATGGAACATCAGGAATTGATGGAGTTAAAGGTGATCAAGGTGACGCTGGAACTTCTGGAATTAATGGAGTTAAAGGTGATCAAGGTGACGCTGGAACTTCAGGAGTTGATGGAACTTCAGGTGTCGATGGTGACGCTGGAACTTCAGGAGTTGATGGAACATCAGGAATTAATGGAGCTAAAGGTGATCAAGGTGACGCTGGAACTTCAGGAGTTGATGGAACTTCAGGTGTCGATGGAACTTCAGGTGCCGATGGTGGCGCTGGAACTTCAGGAGTTGATGGAACATCAGGAATTAATGGAGCTAAAGGTGATCAAGGTGACGCTGGAACTTCAGGAGTTAATGGAACATCTGGAACAAATGGAACTTCAGGAGTTAATGGAACATCAGGAATTAATGGAGTTAAAGGTGATCAAGGTGACGCTGGAACTTCAGGTATTGATGGTGTTGACGGAGCTAATGGATCCACTGGACCACAAGGACCGGAAGGGCCGCAAGGACCGACAGGAGCATCAGGTGCAAATGGATCTGGAATTGCAGGTGGAGGAACAACAGGACAAGCACTTGTTAAATCTTCAAATGTTGATTACGAAGTTGAATGGTCAGACGTTGCAACTGGATCAGGTGGAACTTATTACTGTGTAAGAGCAGAATATACTTCAACGCAAGCTTTAGGTGGATGTGAATTTATCGATCCAAGTGGATCAGGTGTATTTGAAACATCTAACGCAACTATAGGAACACGTGCTGGTGATAATCAAGAATTTTCATTCAGTGGTCAAAATCAACCGCCAAGAGCAATTCTTGTATATGCATATCAAGCCAACAATTCAAGATACGTTATAACGCATTTAGATGGTGGTGGTAACAACGCATCATTCTATGCACAAGGTATTACAGAATCTGCACACACATCTAACTTTAGTATTGGTAATCAAGTTACAACTGATTTATTCACTAACTTCAGTGCAGCTAAAATTAAATTAGATTTAAGTATGGGTAATATTGATGCCATAAGAAATGCTGGTGGATTTGGTCAAACAACTAAAGAAGCTCACGCATTTATAATATTCAAATTTTAATAAACTAAACTAAGGGCGACTTCGGTCGCCCAAATAATAATATAGAAAGCAAACTATGTCAACATTTACACCAATAACCTTAAACGGAACTGTATCCTCAATTAGTGGCCAATTGGCTTATGGAGAAAACGATGGAACAGGAATGTCTTTACAGAATCAAACTTATAACATAACGATTTCTGTAAATGCACAATCAACTGGAGATGGTTCCTCTAGAAAAGCAAATGAATATAATGGTATCGATGTTTCTGAAGGAATGTGGATGTCAGATGCTCAAGGTCAAACAATCTTAAGAATTAAATCAATCTCAGCTAAAACTGAAGGTATTGTAGAATTAATTGCAGAAGATGTAGATATGTTATCTTTTAGATTAAATAACATTAATTCTTTTGCACAAGGTGGAGGTATTATTGTATTTAGTAATAATTCTGAAGGAGAAGCAATCATTACTGATACTAGTGCATTTGCTGCAGGAGGTTTAGATAAAGTACAAAGTAGATTTGTTGTAAACGAAGCTGACGATAGAGTTAAATTTTCACATACTTCTGCACCTGCTGTTGACAAAGGTGATGTAGTAACAATTAATGCAAGTGGAGATTTAGTAAAATTTGGAGCAGTTGGTGCTATAAATCAAAAATTAGGTACGGTATTAGATAGTATCAGAAGTGGTAAAGATGTATTCGTAAAACCATTTAACGATATTATTAGAAATTATAAAAATCCAGAAGCATTAACAGGTTCACCAGGTTCTATTTATTATACAGACTTAAATAATCCAGGTGAAATCACAACAGTTACTGGAGGTAAAGCAAGTTATTTACAATTAAATAATAAAATAGCTTCTTCTAAAATAGTAGGAACTGCACTTCCAGGATCTAATGATGTTGTTATTATTAATGGTAATACTGTACACAACGGTCCTAATGGAGATAGTGTAGCTTCTATTAATGATTTTAAAACAAATATCAATAATCTTGGATTAGATGTTACTGCGACTGCATCAGCAACTCCAGTAAGTATTCAAGGTGGTGATTTTGAACCTAACTATGCAAGTAATGATTATTATGCTGTAAGTGATTCTTATATTGTAACAGGTATACAAGGACAGACTCCTGCAATTGGTGAAATTACAATAGGTGATGGTGTAAATCCACCACAGACTATCTTATTTGATAATCCAGATGATACATTAAACTTAGGGGATACTTACGATGTAATTTCTCCAACTGCAATATTAGCTAAATTTCAAGCGGCTATTAATGCAGGTGGTTTAGATCTTGTAGCTGGATTAGTAACTATGTCTGCATATGATGGACAAACTGTAAAAATCTCAACAACGGGATCAGCTACTCAAGTTATTTTAACTAATGTAAATCCAGCAGCATTTGGTAATAATGTTGTAGGTGCTAACTCATGGACAGGAATTGGAATGTCAGCTACTGTTGGTTCTCCAGTTTTAACTTTGAACAGAGCAGCTGGTGGTCCAATTGAAATTACTGGTTCACCTATTACTGGTGGATGGATTAATTCTAATGGAGCGGTTTCTTCAAATTCAGGTAGAGTTCCTTATTTATTATTAATCGAATCAAGCGGAGGTTCAACAGGATCAACTGCACGTGGTGTTAATACATCTACAGATTTAAATAAAACATCTAATGTTACAGCTAATGATGGAGATTCAACAGGAATTAATATAACATATACTCCATTTGATGATTCAGTAGTAACTATTAAAGTAAATGGTATGGAAATTAATTTAGGTGACGGAGTTAAAACAGAAGCATCTTATTTTTCAAATGACGGTGGAACATCTGCAAGATTAATTGCAGATATTGAAGCTGGAGATACTCTTTACTGGAACGGCTCGATAGCGGGATATGAGTTAGATGCAACCGATGATATTGACGTTGGATATGAAAAATCTAGCTTAGATTAACATATTATAAAATAGTATAAATAAAATTAAAAATTGCGCCGGACATAACTAAAAATGTTCGGCGTTTTTTATATATAATATCAAGAGGACAATAATGTCCTTAGGCCTAAAAATAACACATATAAAACATGGCACAATTAAAAGTAAAACAAATTTCTGATTTCGTATCTGCAGTTGCGGCTGTACATAACGGAGCAATCGGAACGGATACCGTAACGGGTATTTCAGTTGCAAAATCTGAAGCAATTTCATCTGCAGTTTCTGCGGATGTTGTAATTCTTTCTTCTGCAAAGTCTTACGCTGATGTTGCTGAAGCTGACGCAATTTCTACTGCTGCTGGTGATGCAACAACAAAAGCTGACGCTGCATTAGCATCTGCTAAAACTTACGCTGATCAAGCTGAACTAGATGCTGAAGCTGAAGCTGGAAGATTGGATGCAATCGTTCTTTCTTCTGCAAAGTCTTACGCTGACGTTGCTGAAGCTGATGCAATTACTGAAGCTGGAAGATTAGATGCTGTAGTTCTTTCTTCTGCAAAGTCTCACTCTAACTTACAAAAAGATAGAATTGATGCATTATTATTGGATTCTGACTCTACGTTAGATACATTTGCTGAGATTAAGTCTTTCGTAGATGGATTAGACACTAGTGATGTTGACGGATTATCTGCTGCAATTTCAACAGGTGATTCTACAGCAATTTCAACTGCAGTTTCTGCGGATGCTGTTGTTCTTTCTTCTGCTAAGTCTTACGCTGACGTTGCTGAAGCTGACGCAATTTCTGCTGCTGGAACAGCTGCTGTAAATTACGCTGATGGTTTAGCTGGAAACTATGATGCTGCTGGCTCTGCCGCTGCTGCATTAGCTTCTGCTAAAACTTATGCTGACACTGCTGAATCAGATGCAATCGCTTCTGCTAATACTGAAGCTGCAAGATTAGATGTAATCGTTCTTTCTTCTGCTAAGTCTTACGCTGACGTTGCTGAAGCTGACGCTGTATCTACTGCTGCTGCAGATGCAACATCAAAAGCTAACGCTGCACAATCTGCTGCTGAAACAAATGCTGCTGCTGATGCAACATCAAAAGCAAACAGTGCATTAGTTGATGGAAAGTCTTACACTGATGGTAGAGAAACTAGTATTTTATCTACATTAAGAGGTGAAATTTCTGGACTTGCTGGAACTGATAAGCTTGAGCAAACTGGAACATTTGGTAGTACAACTACGTTTAGTGTTGCAACTGAAATCGACTTAGACAATGACGATATCTTAGTATTCGTTAACGGTTTACAGATTACAGATTACACAACTACAGATGGTGAAAACTTCACTGTTTCTGGTTTAGGTTATGACTTAGAAAACTCTGATGACATTATCGTTATCGGTGTTGCTGAGTAATAACTCAATCTACAATACTTAATTTAAGTATTAATTATTTTAAAGGCTCGCCCAATCGGGCGGGCCTTTTTAATTAAATCTAATATATAATAAAAACCAAATATCGATATGAACATAGGAATTACTATAAGCTTAGGGTCAGAGAATGAAAGTCTTTGGATAAATGGTATAAAGTTAAACGCACTTTATTTATTAAAAGCCCTGAAAGAAATAGGATATAATGCATATTTATTAAATGCAAGTGAGGTCAAAGCTCCTTATGAAAACAAAGTAACATGGGACATTGAACAATTTCCAATATATGATTATTATGACAAGTATGCAGATACAGATCTTATGATTTGGTTGGGTGCAACTTATGGAGATAAAACTATAGAAGAGTTTAAGAAAACTGGTTATGGTAAAAAGGTAGTCAAGTATATTTGTGGTAATAATTATATGAATGATTTAGAAGGTTCTATGTTTAATAGTGGGCCAAATGCTACAGGATATAATCAATTATTAGATGAAGCGTGGTATGTTCCACAGCAAGGAGAATTAAACATTGAATATTATAGAGTAATGCATAATTTACCAGCAAATAAAGTAAGGCCAGTTCCTTTTATATGGGATCCTATATTTTTAGATGATACTTGTCAAGTCTATAATAACCCAAAAACAGTAATTGAAAATAGACCAATTCCAGTGTATGTTCCTGGAAAAGAAAATAAAGACAAACAAATTGCATGTTTTGAACCTAATATTGGCACACAAAAATGGCACTTTATAAATTTATTAATAGCAGAAGAGTATCATAATAATGGAGGTAAATTTAAAAAATTAAATATCATGTGCGGCGAAGACATGTTAAAAAACAAATATTATCAATCTTTATTAACTCACCTTTCATTGTATAAATTATCAGGAACAAAAGATCATAAGCTATCATATCTTCCTAGATTAAGGGCTATTGATGCCATGGCACAATTAACAGATATAGTTATTGCACATCAATATGACAATCCATTAAATTATTCATATTTAGATGCACTCTATTTACAGTTTCCATTAGTACATAACGCAACTATGATTAAAGACGCCGGATATTATTATGATGGTAATTTAATTGGACAGGGTTCTCGACAACTTAAACAGGCTATCGAAAATCATGACAATAACATAGAATCATATAATGAAAATAGTGAAAGAGTTTTAACTAGATATACTGTGTTTAATGATGGTTTAATAGAAACTTATAAACAATTAATTGAAACTACAATGGGAATTAAAGATCATAAATTAAGTGCTATGTATGATTGGAAAACAAATCTATATAAGTAACATATGTCTATTGATCCTAACAAAATAATTTTTAAAAGATTAATTAGAGAGTATGAATTTTTATTAGAAGATTTAGAAGATATAAAAACTGCTAATTCTGAAATAAAAAATAAATTTATGCAAGAACTTTCAGAGATTGATAATGATGGTATATTAGAATCTGAAGAAATGGAAACAGCTGCAGATTCATGGGCAAGTAGCAAGAAAGAAGAAGAGTCTTTAGAAAAAGAAACTAATAAACACCCAGATTTTAAAAAATTATTTAGAAAGGCGGTTGTAAAATGCCACCCTGATAAATTAACACAAGATATTACTCAAGATAAAAAAGATAAATACAAAAAGATATATGAGGATTTGGTAGATGCCAATGAAACTGAAGATTGGGCAAGTTTAATAACATGTGCAGTTAAATTAGAAATAGAATTACCTTCTTCGGCATATGATCAAATTAAATCTATAGAAAAAAGTATATTAAAACTAAAAAATAAACAAGAAAATATATTAAACTCAACACCATGGAACTGGTATAAAACGATAAACAATGATTCAAAATTAGATATATTAAAACAGCATCTTAATTTTATGTCATTATTAACACGAAAAAAATAATTTTTTTTGTTAGTTTTTCCCAGGGACTAATAAGTTGGTACATTAACAAGATATATAATATAACGTAAAAAAGAATAAATCATTCATGTCTCAATTGAAACTAAAACAAATACTTGACTTTTTATCTTCTTCACCAACAACAGGTGAGGTATTGTCATATAATTCAAGTACCGGAAAGTATGAAAACCAACAATTACCAAACACGTTTGGTCTTCCTTATGTTTATAATAGCGCAACAAATCCCACGACAGTTTCTTCTGGTGATTTAGCGTTTGATAATCCTAGTAATCCTAGTAAAATAATTATAAGTGAAACTAATGCTAGAGGTGGTTCTGCAACTGTAACATTAAATGCTGCAGTCGCTTCATCGAATAATTATAAATCTATTATTGTATTAGCAAAATCAACTGACGGTAATGCAAATAAATCATTCTATGTAACAGGAAACACAACTGCTTCTGGACAAAGAACATTTAGCTTACAACCTATTTCAAGTTCTAATTGGAACAATGTTAGTGATAATGATTCTTTGTTTATGTTTATCCAACCTATCGGTGATGTTGGAACATCAGGAACTTCAGGATCAAATGGTTCAAGTGGAAGTTCAGGAACTAATGGAACGAGCGGTGTAAGTGGAACTTCAGGTTCTTCAGGAACTAATGGATCAAGTGGATCTTCAGGAACTAATGGAACTTCAGGAACTGATGGAACTAGCGGATCTTCAGGTTCAAGTGGAAGTTCAGGAACAGATGGAACTTCAGGAACGAATGGAACTTCAGGTACTAATGGATCAAGTGGATCTTCAGGAACTGATGGAACAAGTGGAGTTAAAGGTGATCAAGG
>Ga0181409_1001108_pt1 | contig 10408 bp, 24 predicted proteins | sample 32SPOviralmetaG_FD_130138 | JGI IMG/M metagenome (GOLD analysis project Ga0181409, IMG submission 130138) | Marine viral communities from the oligotrophic San Pedro Time Series (SPOT) site, San Pedro Channel, CA, USA - 32 SPOT_SRF_2012-05-30 | ecosystem: Environmental > Aquatic > Marine > Strait... | reverse complement strand
TATATCTATAGCGGCACTTGCACCATACCACTCATTAAATGACATATTAGCGCCAGAGCCTTTTCCAATAAGGCCACGAATATCACTGTCGTTTATCGTGCAATATGAACCGCTCGAACCGCCTGCTTCAACGTGAATATCATTTAAACTTATAGCGCCACTCCTTTGAAGACCCCATTTTTAATTCCTCAATTTGCTGCACCATATTGTGCGCTTCATTGTGAAGTTCTATAACTTCGGTTTTCAAATCTTTTACCGCTTCAATTAAAACGCCAACTAAATTTCCGTATGCGACTGATAAATATTCCCCATCACTGTGAACGGCCTCTGGCAAAACTTCCCTTATTTCTTGAGCTATAACACCTGTTTCTCTTTTCCCGTCTTTATCATACATAACGCCACGCATTTTAAGCACTCTTTCCAGACCGTTATTTATGGTTTCAATGTTATCTTTTAATCTTTCATCTGAGTAAGCTGTAACATTACCTGATGCAGTAAAGTTGCCAGAATAAGAACCCGACATAAGAAATTGTGTTCCAGACAATGACAATCCATTGCCTGCGGAATAAGTTGTATTAGTGTCTGTATTCGTAACTGTTTCAGTAGCAGTAGCAAGTCCTGTTACATGACCATAAGTGTCTAACGTTATGTCTTGAATATAGGTTCTCCCAGAACCATTTACAGATGATTGTGAGGATGTATCTGTATGACTGAAAGTAGTGCCTGATAAATCCAATCCTGAACCGGCTGAATAGGTTGTATTTGTATCCGTAGAGGAAATAGTTCCGTTACCGGCTATCGCAATATTTGTCCCTGCGGTTAAGGCAGCAACCACATTTGTTGTATCCGTTACGTCTGCACTTGCTTCAACCCCATCAAGTTTAGTTCCGTCAGTAGCAACATCCCTACCGTCTACCGTTCCAGAAACGGTTACATTTCCAGTAACACTTAAACCGCCAGAAACAGCTTCGGCTTTAGTTACCCCTGCTAACTGTAACCTTTTTAGATCGTCAGCTATGACAGTTATTGAAACTTTTGCGCCGCCACTTAATGTAATGGCGCCACCGCCACCACTGCTTTCGCTTGGAGTTCTGGTTAAAGTTGTTCCGCTAGAACTATAGGTGCCAGTTCCTATTTCCCAGTTAGAGCCTTCCTCTATTACATATTGCACCACATCACTGTTAGCAACGCCTGCATCAGCAAAGGTCTGAAAGCCTGCTTCAGCCGTTCCTAATGTAACGGTTCCGCTTCCAGTAGTGGCTGTATTCATCTTGGCCCTGTTAAAAAGTTTTGCCATGATGCGCTCCTACTAAGTAAGTGTTAAGATACCGTTTGTTCCAATATCAATTGTAAACGTATCGCCATCATTAAGCGTTAGCGCTGATCCATAATCATAATAGCCCACAATTGGGTCGGCAGGGGATGTTGGTGTATCGTTATAAATAATCACATATCTAAATGCTGCAACCGAACCGCCTGATGCCGTTAAAACCAAATCATCAGCCGATAGTTTGTATGTACCACCTGTTTGTGTGCTTGTTACATTTGCTAATGATCGTGATGAAAGGTTTGAATATGAAACCTCTGTAACGTTTGCCAAAACACCGTTGCCATCGGCAGCTGCATTTGTTCCTGTTGTGGGATCAGTATTTGATAATGCGACTTTGAACGCATCAGCATTCATATCCATTGCATTAGCTAAATTGACCACAAAGTCGTTCACCTTAGTAAATGATGCCATTATCCGTAACTCCTAATTTTAATGCGACGGCCAGAACCGCCATGTTTGGCACGTTCCCCATCTTGGTTAATAGCAGAAATTGCTGCTTGATACAATGCCCCCCATTCCTGGATGCGGTTGCCCTCTTGTAAATAAGAAGCCGAATGCAAAAGAGAGCCATATAAATACGCATCCGGATAATAGGTAAGTAACCAATTTGTAGCATTACTTGAAAGTCTGGGTATTTCTTCATAGTAAGCCAATTCAAGAGTTATATCACTGTCAGGCTTTGGAAATAGCTCAAAAGATTGATCTAATATTACATAAATTCTTGGTATGCCAGACGTGTCATTTGCAGCCTCTCGCAATTTACTTATTTCTAAAGCACCACCATTCTCTAGGACTTCTAGTTTTCCTGATGTTTTAATCATTCTGATCGGTTCTAAAAAGTTTGCAGGCAATGCTGTATATTGCGAGTCAACGGTTGCAATTACACGGTCTTCCATGCGCCAGTGCCTGACTACCCGATTAAGTTGCGCTTCAGCCAACCTTATAAAGTCCGGAATTACCGTTGTTAGGTCGTCCCTATTGAGGGTATCAGCTATTGAAGCTTGCAACTCGGTATAATTACTTAACGCCATTAATAAGTCCCAAAATGTTTAAATTGTAACAATGGAGCCAATCCAGTTTCTCCGCTAGTAAATGGGTTAGGTCCACCCTTAATTTTGTTATGGTTCATCAAAAGATATATAGCTAATGCTTTATCTTCGTCCGTCATATCCGGCGGCCATCCCAAATCTGCCGCTGTTGGCTTGATGCCGCCACTCATAGCCATTTGCATTTCGCCTTCACGCATCATGGAATTAAGGTCTAAGCCAGGAAAGCGTCCTTCGCCCTCACGTACAGTTGAAAAAAGGTCTGTAGTTCTTATTCCTCTTTCCCCTTCTCTAGCCACTGAATTCAAATCAGCAAGAATATCTAATAAACCCATTTAACAATCCCACGCTTTTCTAGACCAATAATTTGCAGATAATTTGCTATTTTTCCCTTTTATGCCACCACTCCTAGCACAATAAGATTTTTTTGCACTCGGTTGATTTTTTTTAATTGACATGTTTGGGTCACCAAAATTTATTTTTTTTACTTGGTTTCCCTCAACAGCCAGGACTTCAAATTTTTTTGGGCCACCGCGTCTAGGCTTGTTTATCGCGGTAAATCCATGACGTTTTTTTGCTTTAGTTATTTTTTCGGCTCGGCTCAAAGACATAATTTATTTTTTCTTGCCGCCCTTTTTCTTTCCATATTTCATTTTGCTTTCCTCACTTTTTTCTTTGCTGTAGCACTTAATTGTCCAAAATGATACAGTCTTTTGCTAGACGTTGTATGCCTAGCACCTGAGTGAAGTTGACCATTAGGCATTTTATGCATTCCGCCCTTATGCTCAGTTCCATCCCGAAGGTAATGTTTAACACCTGATGCCATTATTTCTTCCTTGATTTTTTAAGAATATCTTTGTCAGCTTTTCTCGCTCCACCTTTACCAGAAATAAAGGAGTTGACCCTTCCCATAGCCCATGCCGCCATTGGTACAGGTCGGGAGCCGCCACTAAGATAAGCACCTTGCCCCCGCCTATAAACTGCCTGTAATTGACCAGGTGTAAACCTAGTTCCCGCTGCCTTCTTACTTAGAGTCGCTTTGACACTATCGCTTAGTGGCTTTCTTTTTGGCTTTGCTTTTTCCTTGCTCGGCACGTTTTTTGCTCACTTTCTTAATGTTGATAGACTTGCCCGCTTTATATTTTGCACGAGTCTCTAAGATTTCCTTTTCTTGTTCTTTTTTATTTTTAGCACCTGATAAATATTTTATCGGAACTTTCATTTTTGTTTTAGCTACTTTACGCATTATGAACAACTTTATTTTTTCTAAGCTTAGCATATTATGCAATCCCCTGCAAATTTCTTCTTATAGGTGTGCTCCAGTCTCTTAACTCTGGCTTTCCTATAGCCAAGTATCTAAAAGCATCTGCTCCGTGAGAAGTCCAATCGTGAAGAGGTTTTGGCTTCCAGGCTTTTGTTTTTTCATCGAACTGTCTGCGATATTGGAGCAGTGCCTCAACTCCCCTTGCACAATTATCTTTGTCAAACCAACATTTGCCAATCATAGCCCGAGCTTGTTGTATTCCATCCTCTAATCCTAATCGTGGAGCAATTTCTATATTTTTAACCCCTAAAGTTTCAAGAACTTCTAGCCTGGATTTTCCAGTGCCAAGTTCCCTTACCGCAACATCGTGAGGCAAAATATGCCCTTCGTAATAATAATCTAGTTCATTTAGCACTTTAGCATAATGATCTAAACCAACACCTGAATTTTCATAATAATTGATAATGTGAATTTCTTTACCAACATATTGAGCAAACCAAATTGCAGTGCTATCTCCCATTCCTAAATCCCATGAGCTCCAAACTCCGGTATTTGTATCATATGGAACATTTGTAACTTTTCCGCTTTCTTTTGCGGTTTTCATTTCTTTAGCATAATATGCTCCCTGGATAGCCGCTTCAAAGCTGCATAAATACTCCTGTGAATATCTTTCTTCCCCCATTGTTTCCAAGGCATCGGCTAATTCTTCATCATCCAGGATGTCAGTTTGGTCAGCTTTAAACATGCAACTGTACCAGTCCGGATTATCTTGAGCATTGTTATAAATTTCCCAAAAATCATTTTTTCCTTTTGGCGTTCCTATAAAGGTGGCTCGGCCTTTTCTATCACTTAAACAAGGTCTTATAACTGTAGGCCACGCATTAGCAGGGAAGTCGGCAGGCTCGTCTAATACCACTGAGTCGAAGTAGAGGCCACGCATTGCATCGTAGTTATCACCACCGAATAGCCTAATTCTTGAACCGTTTGGGAAATCAACTCTTAACTCGCTTGCATTGGCAATAGAACCCTCAATATCCCTCGTATATTCCAAAAGATAATCCCATGCGATAGCCTTTGCTTGTCGATAGTATGGAGCAATATATGCCACCCTGACATTTTTTTGCGGGATTGTTAAAGCGTCTTTGATTAAATCATTAATTGCGGCAACAGTTTTCCCGAACCTACGGTGGGCAACAATAACAGCATACCGCTCTGTCCTTTTATGAAAATCTTTAACTAATTTGCGCGGTTTATATTGTATCGTCTTCGTTATCATCATCTAGCCACTTGTAAGCAATTATATGTTCACCGTCATCGCCTACACCCTCAATACGTTGTGTTTCTTTCCATCCGGCTTGAGTTTTTAAAGCAAAAATAGTTGCCGCTGCATTGCCCATATCGGATTGTTTAGAAAGATTGCTAGCGAATTTTAAAATTTGATTTGCTCTCCCCTTTTTATAGAGTCCGTCTATTTCGGGTTCTCGCTTAATCATTTCATAAAAAGTTGTCCTGGATATGCCTAGCACATCAGCTATTTGTTCTACAGTGAGAAAGCGGCTCATAACCTCCAATTGAGCTTTCTGCTCTGCACTTAACTCTTTGTTTTTCCTACCCATTTTTTTTTGTCCTTTTATACACCACCAATAGGCACTTTTATAATCGGGTTGATATCGTATCCTTTACTACTGAAATCTTGTTTTACTATTTTTGAGCCCCATTTCCGGACAAGCGCCGCCATTTGGTCTTTCTCATATTGTATCGTTCTATAATCAGCACAACCGCCAACATTGGTATGTTGTTTTACTATGTAATGATATGCATTAAATCTGAGGGTTTTTCTATATTTATTCAAAACCTGCAGTGAAAGGTCATAATCCTCTTTTAAAGGTAACTTTTCATCATAACGCAAATCTAAATTATTAAATGCCTGGAAAGGGCCAAGTATACAGCTTTTAAAAGCATATGGAGTATATTCACGGTAAGCACCTTTATCGCTTAACATATTCATGCCCCAGTACTTAATGTTTAAATCTTGAGCCATATTAAAACCCATTTCACAAAATTCTTGCATTGCACCTGGATCAAGTCGAATTGCTTTTTGTTTTTCCCACCGAGCAACGCCTGTCATATCATCGTCAAGCATTACAATTTTATCAGTATCCGCATTGTCTAATATGTAGTTTCGTATCCTCGCAACGCTGCCTTGGGCTGCGTCAGGCACTATCCAACAGTCTAAGCCTTGTTTTAAATATTCATCAGCTTCAAATTCAGCGACGCAATATTTCACAAAAGGGTAATTTTCTTGCGTGGTTACCCCTTTTGCTCTTTTATAAGACGGTGCGTAATATCCTATCATGTTTTTAATTTCTTTAAATACTCTGCCCCATTTATAACACGTCCGATACCTTTAGACCATGGCTTGCCATTTTGTCTCTTGCTGTGAACGCTTTCTAAATTAAAATGAGTTTGCGCACTGAGCCAATCAATATCGTTATCAAAATACAAAACCACAAAGTTATGAGCTTCGCCTACTTCCTCACTAAATTTAATTGTCCCATCTGTTTCTGCATCTAAATTGCCAAGTATTTTATCTAATTCTGTCTGTTCAAACCCTGTTAATTTTAAATCATATTCTTGTTGCTCAAGGTCTAGAAGCTCTTTCATTAGTGCCTTTTCGTTCCATCCTGCGTCGAGAGCCAACCGATTGTCAGCAATAACATAAGCTTTTTTTTGTTTTTCCGATAAATGCGATGCCTGGATAGTAGGAATTTCTTTTAATTCTAATTGTTTTGCCGCCATAACCCGACCATGTCCTGCTATAATACCCTGCTTTTTGTCAATTATAACCGGATTTAAAAAGCCAAATTCTTTAATGCTGTCGGCAATTTTGTTAACCTGGTGCGCGCTATGGGTTCTGCTATTTTGCGCATACGGCACTAAATCATCGGTTTTTTTTATCTCATAATTTAATTTGTTCATTTTTTATTCCGTTCATATCTATTTCGTACAGCAAATATTTGACGCACACGCTCCCTTGAAATTTCAAATTCATCAGCAATTTTTTGCAAAGTTTGCCCTTTACTGCGTAATTCATAAATTTTTTCATTTCTTTCAACCAACGAATTATCTTTAGGGAATAATATTCGGTATCCTAATTCCTTAGGTTTCAATTCGTTTTCCATTGTTTTTTAAAATATTATCTCTTATTTGCATTCGTTTTAAGGTTGATGAAAAATCATGCCTTCGTTTGTTGTAAATAATTTCGGTTCCGTTTTTTTTATTAATATCTTTTCCAGTGAAAGATTTACCGTAATATTCTTCCCCAATTATCCGAACGTCAAAGTGCCTAAGATGAAATAAATTACAAAGGTCGGCTTCGGTTTCATAAGGTATAATTTCCTTAACCCATCTTACCGCTTGCAATTGAATAAATCTTTCTACAACGGTTTGCATCGGGGGCGATTTTTTTTTGTTTTCTTTATTTGGGTCGATATGGAGCGCACAAACTAAGTAATCGCAATAAAGTTTTGCTTCAGTTAGCATAGAAACGTGCCCTGCGTGCAGTACATCAAAAGCCGAGGCTGTTATGCCTATTTTAAAGTCAGAATGGGATTTCGTCGTCAAAATCTTGTTTTCCTTGCTCTATTTCTTCGTCAGTCATTTGATTTTCCACAGGCGGTGTCGGTGTGCTGTCTGCGGCTGTGCCTGGGGATTGAAAAGCCACCTCGTTTACCATTAATTCAAGTCTGCCTTGGTTCTCATAAGCAGAAGCCTTAGGTCTACCAGTCACTGTGACCGACCGCCCTTTTGTAAAATACTGAGATAAAGTCTCGCCTCTTGTCCCCCAAATGGCACATCGCACCCAAGTAGCAGGCCTCTTTTCGCCGTTTTTATCTTTCCCATTACTAACCGCAACGCTAAAACTAAGCACACTGTCGCCCGTCTGAGTTTTTCGCAATTCTCCATCACTTCCAAGCCTTCCGGCCGCCATCATTGTTATCATTTTTTTACCCTCACTATTCTATCTAAAAAATTAAACTCTTTTAAAAAATCAATTACTCGCCTTGCATCATCCGCACTGCATATACTTTTGGCCTCGATGTCCTCAACACCGAAGCCCGCTTTTAGTTCCTTGATTACTAACCTTACTTGCCTGTCAGTTAGATAATCACATTTCCTTTTTTTTCTTGTAGCACTGCCCACAATACCATTTGCCTAAGTTATTTTTTTTAGGTTCAAAATTTTCTCCAAACGAACCGCCCCAAATATCGCCACAAACATGACAAGGATGCCAAAATATTTTTGCCTTACTGCCTTTTAATTTTCTAAATCTAGGAGTTACATCTGCCGTTGTTTTCATATGGGATAATCCTTTGGTCGGTATCCTTCTGAATAAGCAACAATCAACCGCATCATTCTAGGCGCGGGATTTCTAGCAGTATTTTTATCAGGTGACATTTCAAGCCTTCTCACAGTTTGGGCATCAGTATCAATTAATGCTCCTAATTGCTTTTGAGTCAAGCCAAGCTGTCTTCTAATGAATTTGATTTTTTCGTGATTTTTCATTTGCCTTTAATACTTGTTTAAGTTCATGTTTAAATTCTTCTATCGCAACAAAAGCCTCGACTGTCTCAAGGTTTTCCAAATGGTTAAGCCGATCAATAACATATTGTATATCTACCCGATCATCCAAAAAGTTTTTCCCTCGCCCAATGAACAAATGCTTGCAATTGCTCCCCTTCTGCAATTTGATTATCACTTGCCGCTTGCTTGAGAGCAGAAGTAGGTTCTAAATCCTCAAAGGTATCCATATATTGAATAGCTTCGTTTAGGGCTTGATCAAAACGCGAGGTATTAAACATTGACCATATCCACACAGCTTATAACGTAATCAACACCTTTAGAAACACACGCAGAAAAATGGTCTCTATCTGAGGGAGTAACATTAATCATATTAGTAAAATCCCCTCGGTGACAGCTTGCGGTATCAACAATATATAAATGACCATCGCCGTGTAAAATCATTGATCTGCCATTTGAACCATCGGCTCGCATTACCATTAATTCGTTCAATTCCATATGTGGGTTATTCATTTTCCAATCTCCTATTAGCGAGGCTTAATGCCTCTATAATATAAATATAGGGACAGTTGACCCCAAAATCAAGCCCTCTGCCCCTATTTTTTTATCCCCAATCTTTAAAATCGCCTTGATCTATTCCCCAAGAATAACCGGCATAATATGCAGATTTTTCGTCCTCGCTCATATTTTTTTCCGTCATTTTTGGGCTGACGCCGGTGCTTCCAACATAATAATGCGGCTCTCTTGGTCTGCGATAATAAGCATCGGCTGAGCCACGATCAAAAGCACCACCATGTCGGGCATCATATTCCTCGCCCTTCCAAACAGTAACATTGCCCATTTATTCAGCCTCCTTTATCAAATGGTAATTTGCAAAATACGAGCCATCATCATGGAATACTTTTTCGGTATTTATAATATGACCGTCTTCTCGCAGATTATAAATCCTAGCTGCGAGTCTAGTAATTCGATACATATGGAAAGCCTCAAAAGAGGTAAGCCCATTATATTTTTTTAAATGATTTAGAATTTTATTTTTCTGAGTAATTTTCATTTACTTGTCCTCTTTTTTAAAAAAACGCAATGCTCTAACATATGACAGGTTGTTACAATTATAAACTTTATCAAAAACCTCTTCGGTAAATTTTTTTTGCTGCTCTTTTGGCAACCTGTTTCTCATTCTATATAATTGATCCTCAACTTGACCCATTAAAGTTTCTAATTTTTCTAAGCTTTCCATTTTTTTGTCCTTTGTTTTTACTTCTTATAGCTAATAAGTAGGGACAGCTGACCCTCTTTTCAAGTCTTTCCTTCCATAATTGTTAATAAATTTTTACTTTTATTTTTATTTGCCTCGTAAACGGCGATAGCAAAACCTCGTGGCGTTGCGCTTCTAATGTTTTTTGTTTTTTGAGTTTTACCGCCCAACTTCATTATTTGCTTGGAATATCCATTTCCATAATAAGCAGAGCAATCTACTGGTTTTTGTTCCGGCATTTGAAAATCGTTACCTGTCCATAAACAGGTCTTTTTTCTATAAGCATCTTTTGCCGGAATATATTCAGGCCATTTAGGATGTTTCGCTAAATGTTCTGGGATGTAATCGCCATATTCAAAAGGGTGAAATTTATAATCTGGTTTTCTCCAGAGGCTTGATAAAACGCTGACCGGATTTTCTATAAAGAAAGGCACTTTTAAAGCCGTGAATAGCTCCTCGCACCATATCGCATAATCAGCCGCTTTTTTCTGGAAGTCTGGGTCAATCTTTCTTTTTGCTTCAAAGTGAGCCGCCCCTGATACAGCCAAATCCGTACAAACCGGAAAAGCCATCGCAAAAGCAATTTCTTTTGTTGTAACTCCAAATGCTTGAACCCCTGCCATCAAACGGTCATAAAGGCTGTGCAGATTTTCTATATTGTGCAAATCTTTTTTAATATATTCAATTCGTCCACCGCCATCAAACATTTGAATTTTGCCTTGTTCATTATGTTGGATGTCAAAGGCTAGGCAGGTGTAACCCGCCTTCGCCCATGGTATCAAAGCCTCGCCAGTATAATCGTAAAGGCTGATAACAATTTTATTGCTATTATCCACGAGGTAAGTTCTCCCAAATTTCCCGAACTTTAGGCATCGGCATATCATTCACAAATTTTGCGTCTGGATGTTGCCTTAGAACATAAGCTCTTA
>Ga0181409_1001106_pt1 | contig 10422 bp, 10 predicted proteins | sample 32SPOviralmetaG_FD_130138 | JGI IMG/M metagenome (GOLD analysis project Ga0181409, IMG submission 130138) | Marine viral communities from the oligotrophic San Pedro Time Series (SPOT) site, San Pedro Channel, CA, USA - 32 SPOT_SRF_2012-05-30 | ecosystem: Environmental > Aquatic > Marine > Strait... | reverse complement strand
AAATGAACCCTCATCTTGTACTGTTAATGAACTGCCACCGCCTGACTGTGCCACCCAAGCATAATCTGATCCGTTCCAAGAAAGAACGTAACCTGATGTTGGATTTGATTGATTCAAGTGTGAATCAATTGAAGCATTCAAACCTGCCGCTGTCTGATAACCTGCCGCACCGTGATCTCCCCAACCATATGCTGTGTTCCAGTTTGCCGAACCTAATGCTGAAACTCTAGAGTTTACTCTTGCATCAGTATAGTAAAGGTTTGACCCTTCAGTTAAATCTGTTGTTGACTTCGTACCAAGTCTTGTATCCCATCTTGCATTTGTGAAATATAAATTTGAACTACCTTCAGACAAGTTGTCTGTGTTTTTGGTTCCAAGTCTGTTATCAAAGTCTGTGTTGAAATTTGTATATGTTGAATCTGCCGCTGGTGCCCATCTTGAGTTACCGTTATCCCATTTCAATACTTGTCCATCAGTTGGTGCCGCTGTGTGTACATTTGCTAAATCACTGATGTTTGCCGCACCGATACGTGCATCTGCTCTGGCATTTGTGAAGTATAAATTTGTGCCTTCTGCTATTCCATCTGTATCAACTGTTGTGAATTCTAAAGCATTTCCACTTGAGTTCACTTTAACGAATTTAGAACCAGCTCCAACAAAATTGTTTGGTGAATCTGTTAGTCCAACAAAAGTAGATGCTCCTCCACCACCGCCACTTACGTCAGAACCAACTTCCCACTGACCCGATGTTGCATTGTATTTTAATACTGAACTGTTTACTGCACCTGTTGTATCAACATCTGTCAATGCATTTAAAGTTGTGATGCCGCCGGCGTCAACAGCTATTGCCCATTTAGTACCATTCCATTTTAAAATTGAATTACTTGCTACTCCTGTCGTGTCAACATCACCTAAGTTTCCAATGTCATGATTTGCAAGACTAGTAACCTGACCTGCTGTTGTTACAGTACCGTGAATATCTACTGCGTATATGTCTGAAAATCTGTTTGAGTTATTACCTAAAGATCTTGTGTTGTCAGCATCTGGTAATAAATCTGCACCTTGTCTAAAATATCTAGCGTCACCTTCTGCTTTTGAATAAACACTTAAATTATCTCTTGCTGTTGATAGACTTCCTACTGAAGCCAAGTTGTCAGCTTTGGTTAAAAATACTGAAGCGGCATTTCCACCTAGTGTTGCCGCATCTACAGTTGAAGCATTTATGCTAACTGTAACGTCAGTTGAATTGTTTGCAAGTGCAATACCTGTACCTGCTACCAAACCTTTAAATTGAACTTTGCCAGTACTTGAATTCAATTGGGCAAATAAACCTGTACCTGATCCTAAGTTTTCAGCGGTGGTAACTACACCATTTGCTGTAATTGTGATCGAATCTGTGCCATCAGCTATAGTAACATTATTACCTTGTACCAAAGTTTTGAATTGTAAGTCTGTTCCGGATAGTTGTTTGAATACATTACCTTGACCTGCACCAACATTAGATGCACCAGTGATTGAACCACTAGATGAAATATTTGCATTTACAAAGGCCTGTTGATTGGTATCATAAACAAGCGACTGATTTGCAACCGGTGTTTGTACATTAAAGTTTGGGTTATTACTTTGTCCTATAGCCATTTCTGCTCCTTAATTATAGATATTTATCAAAACAAGCGTTTTAATAATTCAACAAAATTTTGTCAATTGAACCAGAATTAGAAGGTTGTGGTGTGATTTTTACTCTTAGATATAGGAAGTTGCCCGTAAACGTGTATGCATCCACATCTGATGCATTTGAATAGCTGGCCGTGGTACCATTTTTCAGTGTAATGTTAAACCAGTCATTTGCGCCAGGCGTTTCTGCCAAGGTAGCTTGAAGCTCTAGTGATCCTAAAAAACTATTAGGATATATTGCGACCGTGTGTATACCGTCTGTAAACCCATAGTATGAGTCTCCTGGTGTATTTCCGCTGGTGTGTACTGCTGTTCCATTGACAACACCTGATAACATATTAATACTTGTTCTTGACATAATGTTATTTAGCTAGTTAGACTAACTCCTCCTTCTATTGTAATTCCACCACTTAAGGTAATTGTATCTGTTCCTGTTACGTTAACAGAATACTCTTTTGTGTTTGTTTCAAATTGATTTGTTGCTTGTAATGTAAAATTAACAGCGGTTGTTCCGCCTGTGTAATTTACTGGATTACCGGAAGTTATTCCTGTACCACTATTAATTGTTGTTCCATTTGGTAAAGAGCCTGATGATATAGAATATGATACTGTGTGTAATTGTTCTGATGCCGCATTTCTAAATGTGGCACTAAGATCATAAGCAAAGTTATCACCATTACTTACTGTTGCAATACTATGTCTTGATGCTGAACTGTTTCCAACTGTCCACGATACTGTGTAATCTTGATATGGCATATAAACTCTATGTCTGTTTGTAGATCCTGCACCCCAGTCTGTGATATCATCATCTCTGTCATTGGCCTTGATCCAAGTTATAATCGAATCTTGATTGTCTTTGTTAGTACGTGTTCCATATGTGCTGTGATTGGCATCTATATAACAAGCCACTATACCAGCCACCTGAGGTGATGCCATTGATGTTCCACTTAATTTATTATAGTAATATCCTGTTGCACCTAGTTGTACTGCTGAACCTGAATTGATATATGAACTCATAATATAATGCCCAGGTGCCCAAGTTGTTAATGGAGTTCCCCAATTGGAAAATGAAGATTTAGATTTATTTGCCATATGAGACATAACTGCAATATCATATCTAGTTGATGTGTTATCATCTAACCATGCATTTGATGGTGACTGTCCATTGTTGGTTCCTTGAAAATAAATTGTATTTCCATAACTACCACCGCTTGGTGCTCCCGGTAATCCTGATCTAGGTGATGAACTGATAGGATATGTACTTCCAGCAGTCATATAGATTTTTTCGTTAACACCATAACCCATGTCATTGTTTGAATCAAAGAAATACCAATACCCTGTGTTACGTCCACCTTCAGTTGTATCATAAATTTGTTGGTTGTCATTACCAGCCGAACAAACTACCACTATACCTGCATTGACCATGTTTTGTATTATTGTATCGTATGACTGAGATTTTGTCATGTGTGTTGTTTGTGTGTCTGGATCCCATGCACCTACATTTTTAAAATGAGATGGATGATTAGGTGGATAGTATGTTGCTGATCCCCAACTCATATTGATTATGGTTGGTCTGTTGTTGCCTTTTGCATTATGCCATGTTGTGATATAGCCCATGTCTGAAACATTGTAACCATGAGATAGACCACTAAGGTTGGTTGTAAAACTATAAATTTTTGCTTCGCCGGCCCAGCCACAAGTTCTACCTGCCATGATACCTGCAACGTGTGTTCCATGACCATCTGGATCTGTATAAAAACTTCCGCCTTGTGATCCTCCCCAAGCAATTTGTTGTATTCTTGTTGATGAGTTTGATGCTAGATCATTAAACTCAGGATGTCCTGTAACAATACCTGTATCCATGATAACACAATCAACATTGGCTCCATCATTGGACCATGTAAAATTACTTGCTAAAGTTGTTGAGCTTTGTGTTGCGGCCGCTAAACCCCAGTTATGATGACTAATATTAACTGTACTAGTACTGTTAGGTGAAATTGATCTTGTGCCTTGTACGTCATGACTAATTTTAAATCTGTCTGACTGAGCACCTGCTACTTTTGTAGAAGTTAATAATGTATCAAATTCTTGTTCTGATATGTCTTGTACTTCTATTGTTTCTGGAGTGGTATTATTGACTACTTTTATAGAACGAGATATATCACCTTGACCTGATGACTCAAGTTCATTGACATATTGTTCTTTTGTAGTTTTATTAAGATCTATAACAATCGTAGCTTTCATATCAGTATTTATTAAGTACTAATAGAAGTTGTTTGTTTAAGATTTATCTGAAACTTTGATTTTTGTATCTAATGTAGGATAAGAATTTAATGCTGTTTGTAAACTTGCTCTGGTCCAACCTGAGCTTACTGTTTCAACACCCATTTCAACTTTGTTGTTTTTGATATCCCCAACAAGAGTTATTGTAGATCGTAGTGAAACACAATTGACAATTTGACCGTACAACTGATTTGTAATTTTTTCGTCTTTAGGTAGTTCTATGACGTATATGTGAGTACCTGCGATAGACACACTTTAATTTGCACCTGCATTATTAGATTGCGAAATCATTTCCTCATAGGTTCCAAATCCAGCGTCTTTTTCTGTTTTTGTGCCTGATGCCGGAAATAAGATAGTTGTACCATTTTCTCCATCTTCTGAAACTTCTAAAATTGTACTTCTACCTGGATACTTTTGTTGAACTATTCCGTTTAGTTCTTCAGCCATCATTTCACAGCTTTTGTAATCTAACTTCATTGTTCCATCTTTATAAAGATTTTCTAACCATCTTTTAAATTGTATAAATTCAATATCTCTATCATCGTGGAACACCTCAATGTAAACTTTAAAATGAAATATGTGTCTGTGTGGATACCCTAAGAATGATACATCATATTCATCACCTGTTGCCAATTTCGGATCTTCCAACGCCGCTGGATACTTGTGAATTCCTTCTTTTTTAAATGTAACCCAAATATATTTTTTCATTATATGTCATCTCCGCAATCTACATAGAAACTTGAGCTCTTGCCTGTTGAATCTTCTTGTAAGTAATATTCTGTACCGTCGTACATAAAATCACTGAACACTTTAAAATTGTCAAAGTCTTCATATGTAATTTCTAGTTTTTTAAAATCAAATCCATCTGGACCTGTTTTGATTGTTTCTTCTGCTGTCCAACCACCTTTGTTGAAGTATTGTCCAAACATAAAATAATTGTCTTTGCAACTGTCTGACCCTGTGTTGTGTTCAGCACCACAAGTTATCTTTGCTCCACGTTTTACAAATTCTGACATATCAACAGTTTCATCATCAACATAGTTTCCATCTTCATCTTCTAATGGATCACCATTTTTATCAACTTCTGATATGATCATATACTGTGAGTCAGCATATTCAGGACCATTCATATGTCCTATATCGTTGTACTCATAAAACTCGTTTTCAAACTGTGCTTCTTTAGGAATGTCTTTGTTTGCGTCTTCCATATCAAAACCTAAGTTTGACATATACTCTTCGAAGTTTTCATTTTCATACCAATAATCAAATTGTTGTTTAGTTATTGAACCCATGGCAACTTCAGCCCCATATCTACCAAAGTCCACTTTAAAAAAACGTTCTGGTGTTTTAATTTTTTTTATTAATTTGTTTTTTTGTGCTAGTGTTGGCTTCATTCAATAACCTCATCTGTTCTATATGCATTCCACTCAGTTTTAACTACTGGATCCATTAATTTTTCTAAAGGATTACACCAAACACCTGTGTTCGTTTTGTTAAAACCAATATCATCTATTTTAATTGTAATTGCTTTTGCATACTTTTCTGCATTTGGAATAGGTAAACTGTACATGATATGAAAGTATTCATTTTCAACAAACATATCAATTGTGCTTAAATCAAATGACTTACTAATATCCAATGTTACTTGAAATCTTTCATTTAAAAGAGCATCTAGTATTTCTCTTAATTTAGAAGTTTTATCTTCTGCCCATACAGTATTCTTAAAAGACATATTGGCTCCTAGATAGATGTGTCTACAACTACTGTCATTTGCTTTTTTTATAATCTTTCTAGGATTTTTAAGTCCTACAACAAACAAAGTCTTTCTACCATAGAATGGTGTCTTCTCAACTTCATTACCTATAAAATAGCTTACATCTTCTGGTGCATTATTTTTATATGTTCTTTTCATTTTTACCCTTTGTACTATTTTTCATTATCTGTATTATTACACGATTCTTCACTAGCTGTCAAGCCCCTAGTTTTATCATATACCCATACATGACTAGAAACTATTGTTGTTCCGTCTGCACCAACTTCACATTTTTTACCAAATGAAACTGCTGGGTTTGATGGAATGCTTGAACATCCTGTTAAAAGAACTAACGTTGATAATACTAAAACTAAATGTTTCATCTATTGTTATCCTTTTCTAATATTTTTTCTATCTTATCTACTTTTTTTTGTACATCCGGATACCATACTATCTGTTCTTTAGGCATCGAACTAATTAAGTCCCGAATAGCTATTTTTACTTTTTCGTATTTGTTTTTCCAACTAGCCGCATCGTTCCTATATTCATTGGCCATATACTCCGCAGTATACTGACGCCAATTATCAGACATCTTGTCCTACTTGTGACAGATACTTTATCATAGTACCTGCACCTGAGACCATAAATGGATCTTGGTCTGCACCTGTGTTGTTTTTTCCAGGTTCAACAAACTTCTTCATAATTAATCCATCTTTGATTATGGCTGAATATCTCCAACTTCTGTGTGCAAATCCCAAATGTTCTTTATTGACTAGCATACCCATACCTTTTGTAAAGTGTCCATTACCATCAGGTATAACTTTTACTTTTTCTGCTTTTTGGTCTTTTGCCCATGCATTCATTACAAATGCGTCATTGACAGAAATGCAATAAATTTCATCTATTCCAAACTTTTTTATTTCATCATATTGTTTTTCATACTCAGGTAAATGTGTTTCTGAACACGTTGGTGTGAAAGCACCTGGTAAAGAAAATAACACTACTGTTTTATTTTTAAAATAATCATCTGTGGTTTTGTCAACCCAATAGTAAGCACCATGTTCGTCTGCTTCTCTAGTTTTAAAAGTAACGTTTGGTACTTTGTCTTTGTACATTTCGTTAACATTTACTTTTGGCATTTCTATAATTTCTGTCATAAATCCTTCTTAGTTGTATTGGGGTGTAGTTGGGGCACTACAGATAGCTTTTCTGGTGCCCCATGAAGCGGTTTCAGTCTCCCTAGCCACGCCCCCATCCACGATCAAATCCAAATATTGAGGGACAAGCCTTATAAAGCATATTTAGAAATTTGATGTAGAATTCCATAATTGTTATGAACTAGTCCTTGCTGGCAATATGTATTCATAAAGCCCAATTCCAGAATCAACTGAAATCTTCATAGCACCTTGTTCACTAAATGAAATTGATGTTTGTGACGTGTCACTTAATTTCAATATGCTCAGTGTTTGTGCTAATGGCCATGCCCAACCTTTTTTAAGTTCAACTTGGCAACCTGTTGCAAATGGTATTTCTACTCTATCATTAGAACCATCTCCAATGTAAAGTTTTAATACATCGCCATCTGTTTTTGCAACAAATGTTGGCTCAACACTTCCCATTACTCCAGCCCAATAAGATAAATCTTTAATGTTCTGTTGTGTTGGCTTGATTGTTAAGTCCCATTGTACACCTTTAAATTTTACTGATTTTAGTTTTTCGTCAATCAATGCTGATACCATAAATCTGTAATTAGCATTATATCCTGATGTTGAACTAAATTGTAGTTCTTCAGGTACTGACTCATTATTTCTTTGTCTTTTAACTACTTGTATTTTTGAACTAGGATCATTATATCCTTCAAAGTTCAAGTAACCCGATAACACTCCTAGTTTACCTAATCCAATAGTACCAACAAAATCTGAAACTGCATTATGCAACTTGCCTTTTAAAACAACAGATCTATCATCGTCCATTGCTTCAATTTCAGTTTCATTTCCGGTATTGCCGTTAATCTTTACAGCTTGGATAAAACCTAGAGAGTGAGTGTGTTTCACTATGTCTAATAGTACGTCCCTCATGTTATTCTCCTTATTCATTTATAGCCTTATTAATATATAATAATACAATTTTTAATTGGATTTGTCAATTGTTATTTTAGTTTTATTTTCTATGCAAACAATTCATTGAATACATTAACATTCTGGGTTTCCATTAGTTCCCAACCCAATACTCCAATAAGATTCTTAATCTTCTGATCAATAATGGTTTCTTCCATTAATTTGTGATCAAACGATAGTTCTTTAAACCATCTAGGTAAATTCAACTCATCAATTGGATAAGCAATTGATGTATAATTCATTGGATTGTTTTTCAACTTACATACGATTACCTTTTGTCCATCCATAATTGGTAGACTGTAATTGTCTTTATATGCTTGTCTTAATTCATTCCAATTAAGTGAAGCTCTAACGTGTCCTGGCATAATTGGTTTTTTAAGAACTGTTCTTTCACCCAATGATGTCATAGATTGTGTTCTGGAATTATACAACTCTACTATATTTCTATATTTGGTTAAATTGTTTACCCTTTTTGGTGTTCCTTTTTCCCAACCATCTCTGAAACTGAATTCTTCCTTAAACTCACTTATTGTTTGAAAGCATTGTTCTTTAGGAGTACCCAACAATACCATTGTTAATAATTTCTCTAAGAATCTCTGTACAAACTCTGGTGTGTCTGATCTTTTTAGGTCAACACCCATAGCTTTAATTTTGCCTGGTTTGCCGTCCACATCCATACGTTCATTTTCTAAATCATATATCAATACTGCATATCTTTTCTTTGTAATAAACAATCCTTTTGATGCAACCATTTCTCTACCAGATTTAATAATTTCACCTTGTTCAATACTAACATTAAAAGACTTTCTCATAAATGATGGAAAGGATTTATTAACTTCATTACCAACATTATCATACAATTCTACTACTGAGTCTTTTGTCCATGGTATATTACCAGCTTCCACTTCAGTCTTAATCATTGGATATGCACTAAAGTAAACAGAATCAGTATCTCCGTATATTATTGATTCCCCTTGGTGGTTATACTCTCCTGCAACAATCTTATTAGTTTCAGAAGCCATATGTTTTGTAATAGTTCTGCCACATAGTGTTACTGATTGACCAATTCTAATATCAAAAAATCTACAACCTGGATTAAGAATAGCACCATACAAACTGTTCAAGTTAATTTTTTTAACAAGTTGTCTCTTATCCCAGAACTCTCTGTCTTTACCATTTTCTGCAGAACGCATTTTCTTTTGCATTACTTTTCTTTCAGAATACCATCTTTCTAGTAGTCCTGGTACAACTGCTTTTACATCTGCTCTAAATAAAGTACCATTAGAACTTAATATCCAATCCTTGCCAGACTCAAAAATAATCTTATACCATTCAGCACCACTCATAGATTCTGTTTCGCCATCTTCAAAGTCACAAACTATTTCAGTCGCTTTATCTTGTTCCATTATTGATTGATATTCCAAAGATCCAAAAATACCTTCCCACGCATCTGCGGCTGATTTCTTTTCTTTGTTTACTTTGTGATCAATGTATTTTTTAGTTTCGGAAGGACGTAACTGACCTATAATAGTTTCAGGCCCCATATTCAAACTTCTAATAACACTAGGATACAGTGAATTGATATCAAAAGATCCAATCCAATCATGTAATCCTTTTTTTGGAAATGCCACGTAGGCTCCTACTGCCGCTTCTGGTGTTGCATCAGGATCTCTTAAATGCCCATTTCTTTTTCTATCAGGAATAACCATTCCTCGCTGATGAGCTTCATTTATAATTGCTTGTTCTGTAACTGCGACTGCACCCATTGTTGTAGGTAACAATACAGTATTAGCATGAGCTAGTTCATTTGCAAGATCAAGAAATCTTAACTTCTTATCTAGCTTGTCTAATAGTGCAACGTCTTGTCTAGAATAAGCAATAAACTTTTCAAAATCTCTATTGTAAAGTTGATCTAATGTACCATCATATGGAATTTTCTTTTCACCAATCTCATGTTCACCAATTGCATCTAGTCTATAACTATGCATCTCATGATATGTATATTTTCTATAAAGTTCTAGGTAATCTAAATGCACACGACCAATTAAGTCATATGTTTCTTGCTCATGCCCAAATTTAGTATAATTTCTTTTCCTAGGATACTTTTCCCATAAACAAAATCTTTTTGTATGATCTTTTCCTAATACTTGAATAACTCTATTAATAGTGTAAGGTATATCAAAACCTTCTGAGTTCCAACCTGAAAGTATATCTGCATCATCAATAAACTTCAGAAACATATCTAATAGCTCTGCTTCATCTTTACATAAAACAGTATTATCAAATCTAGATACAATAGTTTCTGCATCTACTTGATCTAGTTCTTTTGGTTTTAATACTAACGTAATTAATTGTTGTTCCGGTGGAAGCCAATTAAGATTTACTGATATAGCTGTAATTGGTGCAAATGGATCAGACGGTGGAGCAAATCCTTTGTCTGCAATAAAGTCTACCTCAATATCAAAAAATGCTACATGAGCCTCTGGAGAGTCTTTGCCTAAATAGTTGTCTTCAAGGCATCTAAAGATTGGGTTAATATCACTTTCATAAAGTTTTTGATGACTGTATATTTTTCTTTCTCTATCAAACTCTTTT
>Ga0181409_1001103_pt1 | contig 10431 bp, 8 predicted proteins | sample 32SPOviralmetaG_FD_130138 | JGI IMG/M metagenome (GOLD analysis project Ga0181409, IMG submission 130138) | Marine viral communities from the oligotrophic San Pedro Time Series (SPOT) site, San Pedro Channel, CA, USA - 32 SPOT_SRF_2012-05-30 | ecosystem: Environmental > Aquatic > Marine > Strait... | reverse complement strand
CAAATAGATTCAAGATTTGATAAATTTGAAAATAAAATAAATAAATAATTACTAACCCGTTTTAAGAACTTTCCTTTTTAGTATTTATTAACGATAAAAAAGTTTTAATTAAATAAAGATTATATGAGTGAATTTAAATTCCCAACTGAAGAAATCGAATTACCATCTAAAGGATTAATTTATCCTGAAGATAATCCCCTATCTAGTGGCAAAGTAGAAATTAAATATATGACTGCTAAAGAAGAGGATATTTTAACTAACCAAGCTTATATTCAAAAAGGTATTGTATTAGATAAATTATTAGAATCAGTAATAATATCTAAAGTTAATATTGATGACTTAGTTATAGGTGATAAAAATGCACTTTTAATTGCTACTCGTATTTTAGGGTATGGAGGTAACTATGAAGTTACTATAAAAGATAATAATGAAGTTATTGATCTTACACAATTAGAAAATAAACCATTTGATGAAACTTCCTTTACAAAAGGAGTAAATGAGTTTTCTTTTACATTACCTAGTAGTAGCACTGTTGTTACATATAAGCTTTTAACAGGTAAAGATGAAAAAGCAATAGAAAGAGAATTAGTGGGTTTAAAAAAGATTAATAAAAATGCATCACCCGAACTTTCAACAAGATTAAAGCATATTATTACTTCAGTTGATGGAGATACAGAAAAAAAATCAATTAGAGAATTTATTGATGGTTATTTATTAGCTCGAGATTCTAGAGCATTAAGAGAACATATTAGAGATACACAACCAGATGTAGATCTTAATGTAATTCTAGATTCAGGAGAGGAGGTAAGGGTGCCCATTGGGCTTAACTTTTTTTGGCCTGACGCCTGATTTAGCTCCCCAAATTAGAGTAAATGTATTTAAACAAATTCATGAAATTTTATTTCATGGTAAGGGTGGATACGATTACAATACTATATATAATATGCCTTTATGGCTGCGTAAATTTACATTTAACGAAATAAAAATATTTTATGAAAAAGAAGAAGCAGCATATAAAAACCAACAAGAACCAGGTAAAACTTCACTAATAGATGCAGATGGCAAAGTAAATGTCCAACAATTTAAAAATGCATCTAAAGATTATAAGGGGAAGAGCAGCTATAAATAGTTGCTCTTTTTAATATTTATAACAAAATATCTTTATGTCCGAACAGGAATTAAATAGAGCAGACGAACTCCTTAAAAGACAAGAGGCAATAAACGAAGCAAAAAGAAAGCAAAGAGAAATTGATGCTGATATTCTTGGTTTATCTTCTGGTTTAGTTGATTCCATCAAAGAAATTCAAGGTATCTCTACAAGAAGGAGTACATTTGACCAAAATGTCCTTAAAATTAATAAGGATATTAACAAAGAAATTTTAGGACAAAAATCAGGATTATCTGATATTTCTACTGTTCAAAAGCAAATTTCAAAAAATAATGACTTAATTGAAAAATCAAATAAGTCTCAACAATCAATTCTTCTTAGTTTAGGACCAAATGAAAAGAAAAGAGTTGAATTAGCTAACGAAAGATTAGCTCAAATTCAATCTCAAAGGTCAATTCAAGCAAATATATTAAAACAGGCTGAGAGAGGTGGGGTTTTTGCAAAAGAAGCATATGATGCCTCAGTTGCTGAACAAGCTCAAAAAGAAGCATCTCTTGAAAACATTGTAAACCAATTAGGCCCTATGGCCCAACAAGCAGTTTTTACAAAACAAAATTCTGATGAATTAGAGAGACAAAATAAACTTCGAGCAGAAGAAATACAAAACCTTAAAAAAGTACAAAATTCTTTAGGATTAAGTGGTGCACTAGCAAAAGGATTAGGCTCAATCCCAGGCATTGGGGATAAAGCATCTAATGCATTTAAAAATGTTGAGGATCAAGTTAAAGAAATAGTTGAAAAAACGGGTGAAGCCCCAAGTAAGTTCAAAACTATGACTATGTTTGCCGAAGAATTTGGCAAAGAATTTAGAAAAGCAGTTAGTGATCCTTTAGTAATATTATCTACTATAGGGGCTGCAATGCTTAAAAACAACCAAAAAATAACAGAACTTGGCAGAAGTATGACAATGTCGACTGAAGAATCTGTAAAATTTGCAGGTGAATTCAGTAAAATAAATAAAACTACTAGTGATATAAATGTTAATACTGCTAATTTAGTACATAACTTCCAAGATATGAGTGAATCTCTTGGTTTTATGGCAAAATTTTCTAGTGAAACTTTAGATACTGCTACTAAGTTACAATATACTTTAGGACTTAGTGCTGATTCAGTAGCAAATTTAGCAGGAGCAGCTGAAGTATCTGGAGGTAACTTTGATGATCAATACAAAAGTGCATTAAAAATTAGTCATGAAGCCCAAAGAGAATTAGGGGTAAGAGTTGACCTAAGAAAAGTATTAGAACAATCAGGTAAAATAACAGGACAAATACGAGCTAATTTAGGTGGTAGTATTGAAGAAATAGCAGAAGCAGTTACTAAAGCAACATTATTTGGTTCTACCTTAGAAGATGTAGCTAATATGGGTAGTAAGCTTTTAGATTTTGAATCATCAATAACTTCAGAATTAGAAGCAGAAATGCTAATTGGTAGAAATCTTAACCTTGAAAGAGCAAGAGCAGCAGCTTTAGCTGGAGACCAAGTTACCCTAATGGAAGAATTGAATTCACAAATGGGTTCATTAGAAGATTTCCAGGATATGAATGTTATACAACAACAAGCACTAGCAAGTGCTATGGGTATGACAGGAGATCAATTATCTGATATTTTAATGAAGCAAGAAATCCAAGGTAGAACAGCTGAAGAATTAAAAGAAATGGGTAAAGATGAATTAGCTGCCATTGTTGAAAAACAAAGTGCTCAAGAATCTTTTAACGCTGCTGTAGCCCAATTAAAAGGATTATTTGTTGATGTTATGAAATTTTTAAATCCTATAATGGAAGGGTTTAGTTTTATAGTTAAATCAGCCTTACAATTTAAAGAAGTATTAGTAGCAGTAACAGGAGCACAATTAATATATCTAGGATATCAAAAAATGATGCTAGCTTATAAAGCTAGAGAGCTAATATTAGGAAAAAGATCATTCCTCCAAGGTGTAGCTGATATGGCAGTAAGGGGTGCAGGTGCTATTGCTAGAACACCATTTGTAGGACCTATTTTAGCAGTAGCAGCTCTAGCTAGTTTATATGCAGCAGGAAAAGCTATGCTAAAAGGTGATGATATAATGTCCAAAGGAGGAAATTCTAGTGGTTATGGTGAAAGAACATTATTTGGCCCTGAGGGTGCAATTGCATTAAATAATAAAGATACAGTTATAGCAGGTACCAATCTATTTGATAAAGGTGATGATGTAATATCTAAGGGAGCCGGAGAAGTAAAAATACCAACCCAAGATAATAGAGTTGGAGAACAAACCAATAGGTTATTAGCTACACTAGTAGGGCAAAATAATAAAAAACCAGAATTATCTCCTGTTGGTTTATATGAAGTTCAATAATATAATATTTATAATAAAATAAAAATCATGGGATTATTAGACAAATTACAATCAGTAGGATCTATATTTTCTAGAGGAAATGGTCAATCACCAAAACCTGTAGAATTAGATGAAACTAAATTAGCACCAGCACAATCAACTTTTGATTTAGATGGTGAAACACCAGAAAAATATAGCGACAGATTACCTGAATAACATAATTAAATGGGACTAGTTAATTTAACAACAAATTTAAAGTCTCTACGTTATGGAAAGGATAGAATAGGAGGTGGTTCTAGTAACCAACCTTATATTAAAAAGGATATTCCTGATAGCTTTTCAGATGTAGGACGAACTGGGGGACCAGATGTCATTTTACGAGGTGGAACTTTAGTACCTGGTAGAGCGGCTAAAGATGTTTCTAGGTTAGCCCAAATGTTTTTTGATTTTAAATCAATTGGAGGTCCTTTATTTATAGCTAAAGAAAATTTATTATCACGTACATCAGTTGCTACAGATGGTCAAGGTAAAGCACTAAATAACGGTGTATACTTGCCAACCTCTACTTTATTACAGTCCGCTGGTAATTCTTTAGGACTACATTTAAATAAACAAGGAATTGATCCTTTTAAGGGCATTGGAAAAAATGGAGGTGGTATATTTGAATTATTTGGGGGTAAAGATCCATTAGGACAACCAACTTATGTTGAAATAACATCAAACCCTCAATATAAAAGTAAATTAGAAGGATTTACTACTAATAAAATAAACCAAAAGACAGATTCCCCCGAATTACTTAACTATCAAGGAGGACCAGGATCAATATTAGGTATAGGTAAAACAAGAATACCCTTATCTAAACAAAGAACGGGATTAAATAATCCTGGTTTAAATTATGAAAAAGGAAGTGTAACTTGGGGTAGTCTTGATGCAAAACCCCAAGATTTTGTTTTTAACACTTCTTTAGATTTAAGTCAAACACCCCCTTTTAGTGCAAATAATTTTTCTAACCAACTTAATATTGATACTATTAATAGTGGAAACTATAATACTAAATATACTCCTTCAAAATATACAGGACGTAATTTATTTACTGATGATGATCAATATGTACGTCTTACTACAAATGATCAATTTAAAAGGGTAGGAGCTTCCTCCAAATATTTAGAATTTTTTAATGATAAATCAACATCATCCCCAAAACCAAACCCATTTTCAAGTTTTGCTAATAGAAATTTAGGAGATAATACTAGGGCATTCCAAAATATTATCGATTTAAATTCTTTTAATAATAACCCAGTTACTAAAGCTACTGATATTATAAAAAGTGCATTTGGAGGAGATGGTAAATTAATATCTCCAAATTCTTATAATATAAGTGAAGAAATATTAAAAAAAGAATCTAGTAAAAGCAATCCTAAAATTGAAGAAGATTTTAGAATTAAATCTGATCCTAATACTGCTTCTTTTAGACTAGATTATACTCGTCAAAATATAGAACAAAGAGTTGGTTTAGGTAACCCTGGTAAGAAAAAAAGTAAAGAACAATTAGCAAATTATCAAGAAGGTATAGGGGAATTAGATAAAATAAACTCCTTAAGATTATATAAATCAGGTGTTGTTACTCCTGATACAGATAAAAATGATTTAGTTAAATTTAGAATTGGTATTATTCAAAATGATAACCCTTCTGAAAAAATATTTATTCATTTTAGAGCATTTTTAGATTCTATGTCGGATGATTATACAGCTGATTGGTCGGGTGAAAAATTAATGGGAAGAGGTGAACAATTTTATAGATATGGTGGGTTTGATAGAAAAATTTCTTTAGGGTGGACTGTAGCAGCCCAATCTAAAGATGAATTAATGCCTATGTATCAAAAATTAAATTATCTAGCCTCTACCTTAGCCCCAGATTATTCAAAATCACTAGGTTATATGAGAGGTAATTTAGCTACATTAACTGTAGGTGGCTATTTATACGAACAACCTGGAATTATTACTAGTTTAAGCTACTCAGTTCCAGAGGAATCTCCATGGGAAATAGCAATTCCAACAAAATCAGGAGCTTCTAATAATAATGGTATATTATCTGATAGGAGTGTAAAAGAAATGCCTCATATGATTAAAGTAACAGGTTTTAACTTTATCCCAATACATGAGTTTACCCCTAGAACCCAACAAAATAAATTTAACAGTGATGGTAAATTAACTTCTTTTGGAAAAGAAAGGTATATAGCATTAGATAATGGGGTTAATAGTAACTATGATAGTGAAAATTATATTAAATAATGAAAAGGTATCAAGACATAAAAATTATAAATAATCCTAAAGGTAAAAGATATTATGGAACTACCAAGTATCCAGAAATTCCATTATCTTTAGAAGATATTTATGTGTATACTACCCAGGCAGATAGATTTGATTTACTTGCTCAACAATATTATAATGATTCTTCTTTATGGTGGATAATTTCTTCAGCAAATAGTGATCTACCCCAGAATTCTTATTATATTCCAGAAGGTAAACAAATTAGAATACCCCAAAATATTGCATCGGTGCTTTCTCAATTTAAAGCCCTAAATGGAAGATAGTTATGAATGGAAATATAATAGGAGAAGAATTTGAAGAGTATGTATTTAATCAAATAGCCCAAAGACAAAAAAATCAATTTTCAGGCTTTAATTCTTTACGTACCCCAGAACAATTACAATATTTAAATAACACCAATGCTTGGGTTAAGTTAGCTTCTGGTATTTCTATTAATGAAGCAGAAGGAGGATTAGATAGACTTCGTAAAGTTATAGGAGATGATACTCTTATTAACCAATTTAATGGGATGGGTTTAGCTAAAAAAACAGTTTTGTTTAATGGTATATCAGAAACAACCCCTGCTGAATATAATAACGGAAAAAAAGTAGAAAAACTTTCTGAATATAATTTAAGATCGGGTTATTCTAAATCTTCTAATATATGGAACTTAACATCAGCTTATGGTTTAGGAGGTTCTGATTTTGGTCAACAACCTATGCCTGGTATTATAGATGTTAATGTAAAATCTTTAAATAGAGGATCTATTAGAGAAGCTAATATTAAAATAAAGGCATATAATAAGTTCCAATTTGAAATACTTGAGCTTTTATACTTTAGATTAGGGTGTACTATGATGTTAGAATGGGGTAATGATAAATTTATTAATAATAAAGGAGAATACCAACAAACAGGCAACACTATTATAGAAGATATATGGTTTACTGAAAATAACTATACCCAATTAAGTATGATTGATACTATAGAAAGATATAGAGGGTATTATGATGGTAATTATGATGGTTTTTTTGGAAAGGTAGTTAATTTTACTTGGAACTTTAATGCTGATGGAAGTTATGACATTGATTTAAAATTAATAACAGTAGGGGATGTAATAGAATCTTTACAAGCTAATGTCCCTGTTGATGCCGCAGAAGTAGGATTAATTGAAACTACATTAACTTCTTCAAAAAATGACAAGTCATCCGAGTATATAAATCTTCAAGATTCTTCAATAACTAATGCAGCTCAAAATAATAAAATAGGTAAATATTTATTCACCAGTATAGGAGATGAAACATTATGGGATAGTTCTAACCTAGAGTATTTTTCTTTAAAAGATACTAAAAGTTTAGGATTATATCCTATAGATAAAAAAATAAATGATAAATATAATTATTTTTTAACCTTTAAAGAATTATTAAACCTTTTCCAAAATAGTATTATACCTGGAATAGAATTAGGGGATAAAATTGATCCCTGTTTAGATATTGAAAAAGATTCATTTGCTAATAAAATTGCTTACTATCCTAATCAAACCTCTCTTGATCCTAGAATTTGCATATTTAAATATGCTTTTGGTAGCATAGGAGAAAAAAACCCAAGATATAGCATAGAGGGCATTCTTACTCCTAGTTATTTATATTACTTAAAAGATTATGTTGGGGTAGTTGGGGATGATATATTATATGGAAGGTTAATGAATATTTATTTAAATTATGATTTTATTTCTAAATGTTTAGTATCTAATACCAAAGATGGAAAATTATCCGTATTTAAATTTTTCCAAAAAATATGTAATGGTATTAATAAAGCTTTAGGAGGACTTAATAATATAGAACCTATTATCAAAAATGATAAAATTGTAACTTTTATTGACCAAAACCCTATTCCTGGGTATTTAGAATCTCTATCTGTAGATAAAACTATTGTTGATTTAGAAGTATATGGGTTTAATCAAGTTAGTGGTTCTGCTAATTTTGTTCAAGATATATCTTTTAAAACATCAATTACCCCTGATTTAGCATCTATGTTGACTATAGGTGCAACTGCAGGGGGGTCAACTGAAGATGGTACCGCTTTTGCTTCATGGAATGAAGGTTTAAAAGATAGATACGCTTTAAAATATGTAGAACCCCAAGGGAATCCAAAAGCTACTTCAACTCCAAAAGCTAATAGAGTAAAAGAATTAATAAAAATTTTTGATAATAAATCTGGATGGAGATTATACCTGAGGAACGGGAAAGACCCTAATGAAGATGAAATTGAAGGTACTGGAATATTTCCAACAAAAGAATCAGAATATACGAATAAAAAAAGAGGTATTACCCATGAATTAGTATCAGGGGCTATGTCTGTTAGAGAATTTGTAGTTAAATCATTAGAAAAAGATAATTATATTGAAGAAAATAAAGATATTATTTCCCAATCTCAATTAGCTTTAGAAAAAAATAATAATTATGCTGTTTATTTAGCTGAAGCTTTTGGTGGTGAAACAGGTGTAAAGGTTGCAAGTATAGTAGAGGGCGAACTTAAAGAAAAAAATATCACTCCTATTCGTCCCGCTAAATCAAAATATACTTTATTTGATTCTAAATTTATAGATAGGGCTAAATCAACTTATAGATCATATATTAATGCTATATCAAAAGCAAATTTTTACGATGTGGAAGAAATAGATGAAAAATCCGCTTCTAATACAATTGGTTTTATCCCCGCGGGGTTCAATATAGACTTACAAGGAATTTCTGGGATTAAAATATATAATAAATTAAATATTAATAATACTTTCTTACCATCTCAGTATCCCAAATCCTTAAAATTTATAATAAAAGGAGTTAGTCATAAAATTAGCAATAATACTTGGAATACTTCTTTAGATACTTTTTCAATACCTAAAGTTAAACCTATAGAAAGAGGGGATATCTCTAAATTTTTATCTCAAATAGCTACTATTAATGGTGCAGAAAGATTAAAAGACTTAGAAGATCAAAAACCATTACCTCCTCTAGGAGATAAAATTACCCGTATTTATTATAAAGGTAAATTAACAGATAGAGGAGCAGTATTAAGAAAAATGAATAATGATGCCAAACCAACTTTCCGAGCATTTTTAAATGATTTTGTAAATAATTGGGATGGTTATAAAATGCACATAAATTCTATAGGAAGAACACTTGAAAAATCTGTTGAACTCCAAATAGAAGACCCTAAAAACGCATCCCCAGGATATTCTAAACATAATTATTATGCCGGTTTAGATTTTAATATAGAAACCCCTATGGGAGAAATGTTAATGAAACAAGGAATGAAAAATAAATGGATAAACCAAGGATTTGAAAAATTAGCTGCCAAACATGGTATAGTATGGGGTGGTAACTTTTCAAGCTATGAGGATTGTATTCATTTTGAATATGTATTTAATATAAATAAAGCAGTTGAAAATGCTATTGAAAAATATGGTTCATTAGAAGAAATGGAAGGTGATGATGGTAAATACGTAAAACTAACATAATATGTACTATCCAAAATCTCAAATAATAGAAAATTTATATACTAATGGAGGAGAATTAAAACCTTTTAATGAAGAAACCCAATACACAGGGCATTATTATAAAACCTCTACAGGAGAATTTTACTCAGGTAAAAACCCTAATGCCAATAAAAATATTCCCTTAGAACCTTTATTTCCTTTAGGCAATGACATAACAAATCCTAGCTTCAATGTAAATAATCAAGAAAAAAGTAAAGTTAAATTTACTTCTCTTGAATCCGAGCCATTAGGAAACAATTATTATGTTATTGATAATTCTTATTATAGAGCTAAATCTCTTCCACAAAATAGAGGTAAAGCACCTAGACCCCCTATTCAAAGTATTCCAAAACCTACACAAGAAGATTATAAAGAAAAAAAATTTACTAGATACTTTGTAAAAAAAGCTACCCAAGCCCAATTTATTGAGATTAATAAAGAAGAATATGAATTATTTAAAAATCAAGACTCGACTGTACAATCTAACTTATATTTTCCTATAAAAATTGAATGGGTTTTAATAGGAAATAGAACAGAAGTATTTAACCAAAATAAATCTACTATTAGACTTTATGAATCTACAAATAAATTATATGGATTTACCCTATCTTTTAAAAATCAATACTTAAACTATTACAGATCAGATATGAATTCTAATTTGTATACTGATGGAACTGAATACATAAAAAGATCTACAGGTCAACCTTATGTTGGGAAATATCATATTCATCCTACAAAAGGTCCAATGGAAGGAGAAAATCATGTATCCACCCCTCATGATTATTTAGATCCTATTTTAAAAGATGATAAAAAATCCCTTGGAAATAGCACAGGAGGTTATTAACGTTACGGAAATAAAAAGGTTATATGTACTGGCTTGTAGAAAACGAGGAGCAGTTAAATGTTTTAATAAATAGTAGTTATAAAGAGGCTTTCATTGAGGTAATACCTTATAATGATACCATACACCCTGTACAAAATCATGTTAGTTTAGTGTATATTAGACCGATTAATGCGAGTAAAGGTTTTATGATATGTAGTAGGCATAGTGAATCTTTAAATGCGTTAAACACGCGTATAAGCGAATTAATAAATAAGCCCCTCTTT